>Ga0208826_1000599_pt1 | contig 36040 bp, 26 predicted proteins | sample AD_UKC115_MetaG_FD_184451 | JGI IMG/M metagenome (GOLD analysis project Ga0208826, IMG submission 184451) | Active sludge microbial communities of municipal wastewater-treating anaerobic digesters from Hong Kong - AD_UKC115_MetaG (SPAdes)... | ecosystem: Engineered > Bioreactor > Anaerobic >...
CCCGCCGAAGCGGTGAAGCAGGCCGACCTCGTCGCCGTGCTGACCCCGGACATGGTCCAACCCGACCTCTACGTCAACGCGATCGAGAAGAACCTCAAGCCGAACGCGGCGCTGTTGTTCGCGCACGGCTTCAACGTCCACTTCAAGACGATCGCGCCGCGCAAGGACATCGACGTGATCCTCGTCGCGCCCAAGGGCCCGGGCCATCTCGTGCGCACCGAATACGAAATCGGCCGCGGCGTGCCGTGCCTGTACGCGGTCTACCAGGACGTCACCGGCAAGGCAAAAGAGAAGGCGATGGCCTACGCGGCCGGCCTCGGCGGCGCGCGCGCGCTGCTGATCGAAACCGATTTCAAGGAAGAGACCGAAACCGACCTGTTCGGCGAGCAGGCCGTGCTCTGCGGCGGCGCGAGCGAACTCGTGCAGAAGGGCTTCGAGACTTTGGTCGAAGCCGGCTACCGCCCCGAAATCGCCTACTACGAAGTGCTGCACGAACTGAAGCTCATCGTCGACCTGCTCTATCAGGGCGGCATCACCAAGATGCTGACCTTCATCTCCGAGACGGCGCAGTACGGCGACTACGTCAGCGGCCCGCGCATCGTCGATGCGGCGACCAAGGAGCGCATGAAGGCCGTGCTCAAGGACATCCAGGACGGCACCTTCGCGAAGAACTGGACGGCCGAATACAAGGCCGGCCTGCCGAACTACAAGAAGTTCAAGCAGGCCGACCTCGATCATCCGATCGAGAAGATCGGCGCGCAGCTGCGCGAGAAGATGGTGTGGCTGAACCAGCAAAAATGAGGTTATTGCCGACAGCTTCGCTGCAGCAATAACTACCGCCGTTGCAGTCGGCAGCTTGCGCTGCCGCTGAACGCCGGTATGCATGCATCCAGGATTTTCCATGAACGCACAACTCAAAGCGTCAGAAACTTCGAACACGCAGTCTTCGGGCAAGCATCCGCTGGCCGGTAAAAACTTGAGCGGTGCCGACATCGTCGTGCAAGTGCTCGCCGACGAAGGCATCGATGTCGTGTTCGGTTATTCGGGCGGCGCGATTCTGCCGGTCTACGATGCGGTATTTCGCTACAACCACGCACACAAGCGCGCCGACGGCAGCGAACCATTGCCGTTGATCGTGCCGGCCAACGAGCAGGGCGCCGGCTTTATGGCGCAAGGTTACGCAAGAGCGTCGGGCAAGGTCGGCGTGGCGATCGTCACCTCGGGGCCCGGCGCGACCAACACGGTCACACCGGTGCGCGACGCGATGGCCGACTCGATTCCGATCGTGGTGCTCTGCGGCCAGGTGCCGACCGCGGCGATCGGCAGCGACGGATTCCAGGAGGCGCCGATCAGCAACATCATGGCGGCCTGCGCGAAGCATGTGTTTCTCGTCACCGACGCGGCCAAGCTCGAAGCGACGCTACGCAGTGCGTTCGAGATCGCGCGCACGGGTCGACCCGGCCCCGTTGTCGTCGACATTCCAAAAGACATACAGAACGCGGCTCTCATTTTCGACGGCACTTCGCGCCTGCCATTGCCTGGTTATCGTGCGCGCCTCGATGACATCGCGCGGGCAGCGTTGAGTAGTCGAAACTGCAAATCGTTTTTCGATGCATTGGCGTTAGCCAAGCGCCCGCTGATCTACGCGGGCGGCGGTGTGATCGCCGCCGAGGCTGCGCAGTCGCTGCGTGCCTTCGCCGATGCGTTTGCGATACCGGTGACGACGACACTGATGGGCATCGGCGCTGCCGATACGACTCAGCCCTTGTCGTTGCACATGCTCGGCATGCACGGCACGGCATTCGCAAACTATGCCGTCGAAGATTGTGATTTCCTCATCGCGGTTGGCAGCCGCTTCGACGATCGCGTTGCAGGGGTTCCTGCCAAATTCGCGATGGGGGCGAAATTCATCGCGCACTTCGACATCGACCCGGCCGAGATCGGCAAGGTCAAACGCGTCGACTGGCATCACGTAGGCGATCTGAAGCAGGCTCTTCATGTGTTGCGTGAGTTCGGCGTGAATTCCGGCTTCGATCCGCAAGGAAGCGGTGTCTATCGGGAATGGCACGTACACATTGCGAATCTGAAAAAAACTTACGCGATGAATTATGATCGCGAATCGAGGGTGATCCAGCCGTATGCGGTAATCGAGGAGATCAACAAGCGCACGCGAGGGCGCGCCATCATCGCCACCGGCGTCGGTCAGCATCAGATGTGGGCCGCGCAGTATTTCGATTTTCGCGAACCGCGTCTGTGGCTGACCTCGGGTTCGATGGGAACGATGGGATTCGGTCTGCCTGCGGCCATCGGCGCTGCATTCGCGCGCAAGGATGCCATCGTCGTCGACATCGATGGCGACGCCTCCATTCGCATGAACCTCGGTGAACTGGAAACGGTTACCACATACAACCTGCCGATCAAGGTCGTCGTGCTCAATAATTTTGGCGATGGCATGGTGCGGCAGTGGCAAAAGCTGTTCTTCAAGGGCCGCTTCTCGGCCAGCGACAAGAGTTTGCACAAGAAAGATTTCATCAAAGCTGCGCAGGCCGATGGTTTTTCATGGGCGCAACGGCTGGAAAAACCCGAGGATGTGTCGCACACGATTGCGGAATTCATCGCTTTCGATGGTCCGGCATTTCTTGAAGTGATCATCGATCCGGATGCCGGCGTCTACCCAATGGTTGGCCCTGGCATGTCGTATGCCGAAATGATCACTGGCGATTTCATTCCTTCCCGACAGCAACCGACCGGGCAGGAAGTGGGCCCAGCTGAAATGTTCTGACGTGACCGAAGTGGCAAGTCGAGCAAGCGCCAACTTGCGGCATGCCGATCCCTGTTTTTTCGTGCTTTATGCACACTCGTCCCATACTCGAAACCCGGAATCATGCGCCGAATCATTTCCATCTTGTTGCAGAACGAAGCTGGCGCGCTGGTACGCGTGGCCGGCATGTTTTCCGCGCGCGGCTACAACATCGAGTCGCTCACGGTCGCGCCGACCCATGACGAAACCGTATCGCGCCTGACCTTGGTCACTTTCGGCAACGATGCGGTGATCGATCAGATCATCAAGCAGTCGGGCAAATTGCTCGATGTGCTCGAAATCGCCGACCTCACCGGGAGCGAACATGTGGAAGCCGAACTGTTGATACTCAAGCTCGACGTGTTGGCTGAATCGCTCGGCGCGTTTGTAGCCGCATTGCGTAAATATCCGCGCGCTCAAGTCATCGACATTCGCGGCAGCGTGCGCACGATCGAATTCACCGGCGGTGGAGTGGAAGTGAAGGAATTTCTCGACGCGTTTGCGAATATCGGTACAGTCATCGAACTGGCGCGCAGTGGCACGGCAGCGGTCGAATTGGGCGCGTCGGTGCCACTGCACGCGATGTCGAACTGATCCGCACAGCGCCACTACGCTGCCGAAACGAAGGCTCGATCAACGCGGCAAGTCGCTGCAACCCGTCAGATACGCATCCACCGCCTGCGCGCACTGACGACCTTCGCGAATCGCCCACACCACGAGCGACTGTCCGCGACGCATGTCGCCGGCGGCGAATACCTTGTCGGCACTCGTGCGATACCCGGCATCGCCTTCGGTGGCCGCCTGGGCGTTGCCGCGGACATCCTTGGCGACGCCGAAGGCATCGAGTACGTCTTGACGCGGGGAGACGAAACCCATTGCCAGCAAAACGAGGTCGGCACGAATCTCGAATTCGCTGCCGGGGTGTTCGAGCATTTTGCCGTCCTTCCACTCCAGACGCACGGCGGTGAGGCTGCACACATTGCCGTGCCCGTCGTCGTTGAAACATTTTGTGGCTATCGACCAGTCGCGCTGGCAGCCTTCTTCGTGCGAACTGGATGTGCGAAGCTTGAGCGGCCAATATGGCCATACCAGCGATTTGTTTTCCTGTTTCGGTGGTTGCGGCATCAGCTCGAACTGAGTGACCGCTGCGGCACCGTGGCGATTGGACGTGCCCACGCAATCCGAACCGGTATCGCCGCCACCGATCACGACGACATGCTTGCCGGTCGCCAGGATTCGACGCTCGATCTTGTCGCCGGCATTGACGCGATTTTGCTGCGGCAGAAAATCCATGGCGTAGTGCACGCCTCTGAGGTTGCGCCCGGGTACCGGCAGATCGCGCGGGGTTTCGGCACCGCCGGCAATCACCACGGCATCGAACTCTTTCTTGAGTTGTGCGGGATCAATGCGGTCCTGTTTGCGATCGCTGTCGGCAGCGTTGCCCACGAAAACGCCGGTACGGAAGGTCACGCCTTCGGCGCGCATTTGCTCGATGCGACGGTCGATCACGTGTTTTTCCAGTTTGAAATCGGGAATGCCATAGCGCAGCAGACCGCCGACGCGGTCGTTTTTCTCGAACACGACGACGTCATGGCCGGCGCGCGCGAGCTGCTGTGCGGCGGCCAGACCCGCCGGGCCGCTGCCGACCACGGCCACACGCTTGCCGGTTTTTCTCGCGGCGGGCTGCGGCACGATCCAGCCTTCGTCCCAGCCGCGATCGATGATCGCGCGTTCGATCGATTTGATGCCGACCGCGTCGCCGGAAATGTTCAGCGTGCACGCCGCCTCGCATGGGGCAGGGCAGATGCGTCCGGTGAACTCGGGGAAATTGTTGGTCGAATGCAGCGAGTCGAGCGCACGTTTCCAGTCCTGGCGGTAAACGAGATCATTGAAGTCGGGAATGATGTTGTTGACCGGACAGCCGCTGTGACAAAACGGGATACCGCAATCCATGCAGCGTGCGGCCTGCTTGTGCGCGGCCTGCTCGTCGAGCGGGCGCACGAACTCGCGCCAGTGACGTTTGCGCTCAGCGGGTGCTTCGCTGGTTTCCGGTTGGCGCGGGTAGTCGAGAAAGCCGGTGATCTTGCCCATCGTCTGCGTTCCTCAGGCCAGGGTTTTCGCGGTGGATGACTGGGTATTCGCTTGCGCAAGCGGTGTCAGCGCGCGTTTGTATTCGTGCGGCATCACCTTGATGAAGTGCGCTCGCGTAGTAGACCAATCGTGCAGGATTTCCTTGGCACGAAAGCTGCCGGTGTAGCGGAAGTGGGCTTCCAGCAACTGACGCAGGATCGTTTCATCGGGAGCCGGTGCGGCATCGCGTGACGCACGGTGCCACTGCGCACGTGGCATGCGCAATTCCTGTTCGACGGCAGAGAGGATCGGTTCCAGCGCCACCATGGCGAGATTGCACTTGCGCTCGAACTGACCCGAAGGGTCGTACACATAAGCCACGCCGCCGGACATGCCGGCAGCGAAGTTGCGCCCGGTCTCGCCGAGTACCACCACGGTCCCGCCGGTCATGTATTCGCAACCGTGATCGCCGACGCCTTCGACCACGGCGCGGGCACCGGAATTGCGCACCGCAAAACGTTCGCCCGCCACGCCATTGAAGTACGCATCGCCGTCGGTCGCACCATACAACACCGTGTTGCCGACGATGATGTGTTCGGGGCCGAAGCCGTGGAAATCGTTCGGCGAACGCACGATCAGACGGCCGCCGGACAAGCCTTTGCCCACGTAGTCGTTGCCCTCGCCGACGAGATCGAACGTGATGCCGCGGGCGAGAAAAGCGCCAAAGCTTTGCCCTGCGGTGCCGTCCAGTTGCACATGGATGGTGTCATCGGGCAGGCCGGCATGGCCATGACGGCGCGCCAATTCGCCCGAGAGCATGCTGCCGACACTGCGGTTCGCATTGCGCACATCGACGATGAAGCGGGTTTTTTCGCCGCGCTCCAACGCAGGCCGGGCCTTGTCGATCAAAACGTGATCGAGCACGCGATCGAGGCCATGGTTTTGTTCCTCGGCATGCCGACACGCCACGCTGTCGGGTACCTCGGGGCGATGGAACACACGCGAAAAATCCAGCCCGCGTGCTTTCCAGTGCGCGATGCCCGCACGCGTGTCGAGCAGGTCGGCTCGACCGACGAGATCCTCGAAGCGTCGGATGCCGAGTTGCGCCATGATCTTGCGCACTTCTTCGGCAACGAAAAAGAAATAGTTGATGACGTGCTCGGGCTGACCGGTAAAGCGCCGACGCAGTTGCGGATCCTGCGTGGCGACGCCGGTAGGGCAGGTGTTCAAGTGACACTTGCGCATCATGATGCAGCCCTGCACCACCAGCGGCGCGGTGGCGAAGCCGAATTCGTCGGCGCCGAGCAGGGCGCCGATGACGACGTCGCGACCGGTTTTCATCTGCCCGTCCGCTTGCACGCGGATGCGACCGCGCAGGCGATTGAGCACCAGTGTTTGCTGCGTTTCGGCGAGCCCCAGCTCCCACGGCGAACCGGCATGGCGAATCGACGACCACGGCGACGCGCCGGTGCCGCCATCGTGCCCGGCGATCACGACGTGATCGGCCTTGCACTTCGCAACGCCCGCGGCAACGGTCCCGACACCGACTTCGGATACCAACTTCACCGAAATCGATGCCTGCGGATTGCAGTTTTTCAAATCGTGGATGAGTTGCGCCAGATCCTCGATGGAATAAATATCGTGGTGCGGCGGCGGCGAGATCAGACCCACGCCCGGCACCGAGTAGCGCAGTTCGGCGATGTACTCGGAAACTTTGTGCCCGGGCAACTGGCCACCTTCGCCGGGCTTCGCGCCTTGCGATATCTTGATCTGAATCTGATCGGCGGAGATGAGATAGGCCGCCGTGACACCGAACCGCGCCGAGGCGACTTGCTTGATGCGTGAGCGCAGCGAATCGCCGGCCTTGAGGGTGAGATCGCGCTCGATGCGATCCTGGCCGATGATGCCGGCGAGCGTATCGCCGTCCTTGATCGGGAGACCTTTGAGTTCGTTGCGATAACGCGCGGGATCTTCGCCGCCCTCGCCGGTGTTGCTCTTGCCGCCGATGCGGTTCATCGCCACCGCAAGCGTGGTGTGCGCTTCGGTGGAAATCGAGCCGAGCGACATGGCGCCGGTGGCGAAGCGCTTGACGATTTCCTTTGCCGGTTCGACGTCGTCGAGTGCAATGGCAGTCCGCGGGTCGATGCGAAACTCGAACAGTCCGCGCAGGGTCATGTGACGGCGGCTCTGATCGTTGATCAACGCCGCGTATTCGGCATAAGTGCTGGCGTTGTTGGCGCGCGTGGCGTGTTGCAATTTGGCGATGGCGTCGGGCGTCCACAAGTGCTCTTCGCCGCGCACGCGCCAGGCGTAGTCGCCGCCGTCGGCCAACGCATCGCTCAAAACCGGATCGCCGCCGTAGGCTGCGGCGTGTTGGCGCAGCGCTTCTTCGGCAACTTCGAACAAACCAATACCCTCGACATTGCTTGGCGTACCGGTGAAATACGCGCTGACCAATTCGCGACTGAGGCCGACGGCTTCGAAAATCTGCGCGCCGGTGTAGGACATGTACGTGCTGATGCCCATCTTGGACATCACCTTTTGCAAACCCTTGTCGATCGCCTTGATGTAGTTGGCGATGGCCTTCTCGACGGTGACGCCGCCGGGCGCCTTGGCATGGTGCGCGGCCAGCGTCTCCATCGCAAGATACGGATGCACCGCTTCTGCGCCGTAGCCCGCGAGCAGGGCGAAGTGGTGCACCTCGCGTGCCGAACCCGTTTCGACGACGAGGCCTGTGCTGGTACGCAAACCTTTTTCGACCAGATGCTGATGCACGGCCGAAGTGGCGAGCAGGGCGGGGATCGCCACCCGCTCGCGATTGGCATTGCGATCCGACACGACGAGAATGTTGTGCCCTTGGCCGATGGCATCCACCGCTTGCGCGCATAGCGAGGCCAACCGCGCCTCGATGCCGGCCTTGCCCCAATGCGCAGGGTAGGTGATATCCAGTTCGTGGCTACGGAACTTGCCTTTGGAATAGCGACCGATCTTGCGGATCTTCGCCATGTCCGCAAACCCCAGCACCGGCTGTTGCACTTCCAGGCGCAACGGCGGGTTGGTGTGGTTGATGTCGAGCAAATTGGGTTTGGGCCCGATGAAGGACACCAGCGACATCACCATCTGTTCGCGGATCGGATCGATCGACGGGTTGGTGACCTGGGCGAACACTTGGCGGAAATAGTTGTACAGCGGCTTGGCCTGATTGGACAACACGGCCAGCGGCGCATCGTTGCCCATCGAGCCAATGCCTTCTTCGCCGGTTTGCGCCATCGGCAGCAGTTGGAATTTCAGATCTTCCTGGGTGTAGCCGAAGGCTTGCTGGCGATCGAGCAGGTCGGTGTCGCTGCGCGCTTCGGGTGGCGCGTCCGGCAGATCGTCGAGCTTGATGCGGATGCGCTCGATCCATTGCTTGTAGGGCTGTGCGTGGGCGAGGCGGTCTTTCAGTTCGCGATCATCGATGATGCGACCGGCTTCCATGTCGATCAGCAACATCTTGCCCGGCTGCAGCCGCCATTTCTTCACGATGCTGGCCTCGGGCACCGGCAGCACGCCGGCCTCGGAGGCGAGAATGACCAGATCATCGTCGGTGACCAGATAGCGCGCAGGGCGCAGACCGTTGCGATCCAGCGTGGCGCCGACCTGGCGACCGTCGGTGAAGGCGATGGCGGCTGGGCCATCCCACGGCTCCATCATCGCCGCGTGATATTCGTAGAAAGCGCGCTGATCGGCGTCCATCAGCGTGTGTTTCTCCCACGCCTCCGGAATCATCATCATCATCGCGTGCGCCAGCGGGTAGCCGGCCATGGTCAAAAGCTCAAGGCAGTTGTCGAACGAGGCCGTATCGCTCTGGCCGGGATAAATCAGCGGCCACAACTTGGGCAAGTCGGCGCCCAGCACCGGCGAGGCGATGGCGCCGGTGCGCGCGTTCAACCAGTTGACGTTGCCCTTCACCGTGTTGATCTCGCCGTTGTGCGCGACCATGCGATAGGGATGCGCCAGCTCCCATGCGGGGAAAGTGTTGGTGGAAAATCGCTGATGCACCAGCGCCAGCGCCGACACCGTACGCGGATCGGCGAGATCCTTGTAATACTGGCCAACCTGATGCGCCAGCAGCAAGCCCTTGTAGACCACGGTGCGAGTGGACATCGAGGGCACGAAGTATTCGGTGCCGTGCTTGAACTTCAGTGCGCGGATGGCATGGCTGGCGGTCTTGCGGATCACGTAGAGCTTGCGCTCCAGCGCGTCGGGCACCATCACGTCGGGGCCGCGGCCGATAAAGATCTGCCGGATCACCGGCTCGCGCGCCTTCACCGCCGGTGACATCGGCATGTCGCCATCCACCGGCACATCGCGCCAGCCGAGCACGACCTGGCCTTCGGCGCGTACTTTGCGCTCCAGTTCCTGCTCGCAGGCCAGCCGCGAGGCCTCTTCCTTGGGCAGGAAGATCATGCCCACGCCGTATTCGCCGGGCGGCGGCAGGTTCACGCCCAGCAGCGCCAACTCCTCGCGGTACAGCGCGTCGGGAATCTGGATCAGGATACCGGCGCCGTCGCCCATCAACGGGTCGGCGCCCACCGCGCCGCGATGATCGAGGTTTTTCAGGATCGCCAAGCCCTGATCGAGGATGGCATGACTCTTCCGTCCCTTGATGTGCGCCACGAAACCCACGCCGCAGGCGTCGTGCTCATGGCGAGGGTCGTACAGGCCTTGCGCGTGGGGCTGGCTCATCGCTTGCTCTCCGGAAAAATGCCGCTTTCCGTCCGACTATAGTGCAGCGCAGCAGAAAGGCAAGATGCCGTTGCAAAGTCAGGTATGACGAGCGCGCCGACGGGGCGGGCCACGGCGGGTCGTGAGCGACACGATGGTCGACGCGGCAGATGCGCGGCGTCGAATCCGGGTCGGAGCGAACGCTAGAACAGCAGCGAGGACATCTTGCGTCGATACGTGCCGACGATTTCGTCGTCGTCGAGCAGATTGAACGCGGCGATAAGGCGTTTCTTTGCCCGCCCTTCGTTCCAGTCCCTTGCCGTGCGCAGCAGAATGAGAAACTCGTCGAGGCCCTGCGCGGGCTCATCGCCAAGCAGCAGATGGACGCCGAGGAGGTCGCGCGCAGTGTGATCGGCGGCATCGTGCTGGAGCCGCGCACGCAGGGCGGCCGGATCGGGCGCGCCGGTCAGTGCGCGCGACAGATCGAGCTGAGCGCTTGCGCGTTTGGCCTTTGCGTCGCTGGCCAGATTCGGCGGCAGCGCGTCGAGTTGCGCCTGCGCCGCATCCGCGTCGCCCGCGCGCACGAGCGCCAGGGCGAGATCGAGCTGGAGTTCGGGCTTGTCCGCGTTCGCGGCGATTTCCTCGCGCAGGCGAGCGATCGTCTGCTGCGGCGTTTCGAGCGCGGTTGCGCTGTCGGCTTTCGCCTCGATGGCATCGGCTGCCGCGGATTTGCCGAGATGCTTTTCGACAAAAGCGCGCACATCCGCTTCGGGCAACGCACCCATGAAGCCGTCGACCATTTGGCCATCCTTGACCAGAACGACGGTGGGCAGGCTGCGGATGCCGAACGCGCCGGCGAGCTGCATTTCCTTGTCGGTATCGACCTTGGCGAGCTTGAGTTTGCCGGTGTAACTTGCCACCACTTTTTCGAGGATGGGGCCAAGGGCTTTGCATGGCGCGCACCATGTCGCCCAAAAGTCGACGAGCACAGGCGTGGACAGGGAGGCCTGCATGACCTCGGTATCGAAGGTCTGTTCGGTGGCGTCGAATACGAAAGCGGCGTCGGTCATGGGCGGAAATCGTTGTGGGAATATTGGGAGGTGGGTTGTGATTCGTGCTTTGCAAGCGCCACGGGCCATGGGCGGCGGTCGCAATCGGGCGATCGTGCGTGTTCGATGAATGCCGAATCGCTATTGCGCCAGCGTCGATTATGCGTCAGTCGTCGGTAGCAGGCCATGCGGCACCGCGAGCATTTGACGGCAATGATTTACACTCCCGCGCTGGGCACGAGGCAGGGATTCGACATGCGGTTTGAGGTTCTTGGCGGGGATGGCGCCGCGCGGCGGGGGCGTTTGAGCTTCACGCGCGGCACCATCGAAACGCCGGCATTCATGCCGGTAGGAACCTACGGTTCGGTCAAAGGCATGACGCCGCGTTCGATTCTCGATATTGGCGCGGAAATCATTCTCGGCAACACGTTTCATCTTTTTCTGCGCCCCGGCCTCGACGTCATCGAGCGCTTCGGCGGACTGCACCGATTCATCGGCTGGAACAAGCCGATTCTGACCGACTCGGGCGGTTTTCAGGTGTTCTCGCTTGCCGAGCGGCGCAAGATCACCGAGGAAGGCGTGCGCTTCGCCTCTCCCGTGGACGGCTCGCAGGTGTTCCTCTCGCCGGAGGAATCGATGCGTATCCAGAAGACGCTCGATTCGGACATCGCGATGATTTTCGATGAGTGCACGCCTTATCCTGCGACGGAAAAACAGGCGCGCGAGTCGATGGCGTTGAGTTTGCGCTGGGCCGCGCGTTCGCGGCGGGCGTTCGATGATCTGCACAACCCGAATGCCCTGTTCGGCATCGTTCAGGGCGGCACGTATCCGACATTACGGAAAATATCGGCGGAAGGGCTGCTACAAATCGGTTTCGATGGCTATGCGGTCGGCGGCCTTGCCGTGGGCGAGCCGGAAGCCGAGCGCAATCGGACGCTGGAAGATACCGTGCCATTGCTGCCGGTCGACAAGCCGCGCTATCTGATGGGCGTGGGGCGACCCGAGGACATCGTCGAAGCGGTTACGCGCGGCATCGACATGTTCGACTGCGTGATGCCGACGCGCAACGCGCGCAACGCGCATATTTTCACGCGTACCGGCGTGCTGCGCATCCGCAACGCGCAGTTCGCGCACGATGCGCGCCCGCTCGACGAGGCGTGCGCCTGCTACACCTGCGCGAACGGTTTTTCGCGCGCATACCTGCGCCATCTCGACAAATGCGGCGAAATGCTCGGGCCGATGCTGGCGACGATCCACAATCTGCATTATTACCAGGACTTGATGCGTGCGCTGCGCGAAGCGATCGCCGCGCGGCGACTGACGGATTTCGTCGCGGAGTTCTACGCATTGCGATGCGGGTAAAACGTTTTGGCGCCTCATCGAGGCGGAAAATCCGGTGCCGTGATGATGGCATCGGGGCGCCTTGCGCGCGATCGTTTGGACTTCCGAATCCGTTTCAAGACGGGCAGCCACTCGGCTGCACCGGCTCGGTGTGACGCAGCGAATGCCGCCACGCACTCAACGCGCCGACGCACATCAGCAAAAAGGCGGCATAGAGCAGGGCGGTGAGATAGAGCGTCTTGCTGACATAGAGCGGAATCGAAATCAGATCGACGACGATCCAGAGCCACCAGTTTTCCAGAATCTTGCGATTGAGCAGCACCTGGGCGACGACCGACAGCGTGGTGATGAGGGCATCCAGAAACGGTGCGGCGCCGCTGATGGCGATCAAGGCTTGACGCAGTGCTGGCACGAAGACGACCAACGCGGCGCCGACCACGATCCAGCCTTGCGTCGAGAGCCGCGAGACGCGCAAGGGATGATGCTCGCCGTCACCACGCCACCAGCGCCACCAACCATGCAGGTTGAGGGCGAAGAACATCGCCTGCAATCCGGCATCGCCGTAGAGTTTTTTGTCGACGAAGAGCAGGCCGAAGGTGAGCGCGTTGAGCAACGCGAGCGGAAAATTGAGCGGGTTCTGGCGGGCGGCCAGCCAGACGCAACCCGCGCCGGCGACGAAGCCGATCAGTTCGGCATTCGACACCGGTGCGGAAAACGCGCTGAACGCGGTGGCATCGAGAAAATGGCCGATCGCGTCGAGCATAGAAGCGACGCTGCGATTACGGGCGGCGCATCAGTTCGGAATTGTCGCGCGCGGTCGGCATCAGGTCTTTCTTCGACACGCCGAGCCAATACAGAATGGGGCTGGCGAAGAAGATCGACGACAACGTGCCGATTACGATGCCGATGATCATGGTCAGAGCGAAGCCATGCACGGCAGAGCCTCCGAGCAGGTACAAGGCAATCATCGTGATGCCGGTAAACAACGACGTGATGATAGTCCGCGACAGGGTGCTGTTGATCGATTTGTTGAGAATTTCGACCGGTTCCGCGCGACGTGCGGAACGAAACAGTTCGCGCACGCGATCGAACACGACGACTTTGTCGTTGATCGAGTAACCGACCACGGCGAGCACGGATGCGAGCACGGTGACATCGAATTCGTGTTGGGTCAGGGCGTAGAAGCCGAGCACGAGAATCGTATCGTGGAATTCGCTGGCGATCGCGGCGATGGCGAAGCGCCACTCGAAGCGGATGCCGATGTAGACCATGATGCCGAGAATGACGAAAATCACCGCGACGATGCCGTCGCTCTTGAGTTCTTCGCCGACCGAGGCGCTGACGAAGCTGGCGCTCTTCTTGCTCACATCAGGTGTTTTGAGTTTGAGCGCGGCGATGACCTGGTCCGCGATTTCGTTCATCTTCTTGACGTCATCGGTTGTGCCGCCGCCACCGAGTTGGAGGCGGATGGCGACATCGTTGGTGCCGACGAACGGCACAACCTGCGCGTTGCGGAAACCGCCGGTTTCGAGCGCGCCGCGGATGACTTCGACATCGGGTTGGGCCGGATACGAGGCCTCGACCAGCACGCCGCCGGTGAAGTCCAGTGCGTAGTTGAGCCCGCGTGAGGCAATGGCGCCGATCGAGAGCAGCAACAGGATCGCGGAGATCACAATGCTGATCGTGCGCAGGCGCAGGAAGTCGATCTTGCTGTCGTGGTTGAAAATTTCCATGTGCTTACCCTCAGACGGACAGCGATTTCAATTTGCGTCCGTCGTGGACGAGATTCACGATCGCATGCGTCACCGTGACCGAGGTGAACATCGAGGTGAGGATGCCGATGAGCAGGGTCATGCCGAAGCCCTTGATCGGGCCGGAGCCGAAAAACAGCAAGGCGACGGCGGCGAGCAAGTGAGTGACGTTGGCATCGAGAATCGTCGCCCAGGCTTTTTCGTAGCCGGCCTTGATTGCGGCGAGCGGCGTGGCGCCATTGCGTTGCTCCTCGCGGATGCGCTCGCAAATCAGCACGTTCGCATCGATGGCCATGCCGAGCGTGAGCACGATACCGGCGATGCCAGGCATGGTCAGCGTGGCCTGGAACAGTGACAGCACGGCAACGAGCAAGATCAGGTTGAAAATGAGGGCGATGTCGGCGATCAGGCCAAACAGGTGATAGTAGATCGCCGCCGCGATGAGCACGGCGAGGAGTCCGATCAGCACCGCCTTGAAGCCCTTGTCGATGTTGTCTTGCCCCAGACTGGCGCCGATCACGCGTTCTTCGACGATGTCCACGGGCGCGGCGAGCGAGCCGGCACGCAATAGCAAAGCCAGATCGCTGGCTTCCTTCTGGCCAAGACCGGTGGTCTGAAAGCGCGGGCCGAATACACCCTGGATCGTGGCGGCATTGATGACCTCCTGGGTTTCCTTGAAGGTACGCACTTCTTTGCCGTTGACGATCTGCGTTTGCGGCACGCGTTCGATGTAAACCACGCCCATGCGCTTGCCGACGCTCTGCTGGGTGAATTCCAGCATCTTCGCGCCGCCCTTGGCATTCAACTGGATCGACACGGCCGGGGTGCCGCTTTGCGGATCGGGAATCGCCGTGGCGTTGACGAGTTCGTTGCCGCTGGCGATGATTTTTTTCGACAGGATGATCGGCATCGGTTTGCCATCGGGGCCGAGTTGCTTCATCGAGTACAACCGCGACTCGGGGGGCACGTTGCCATTCTTGGCGATTTCATAGGCGCCCGGGTTGCCGAGGTTGGCGGCACCGGTGGCGTTTTCGTCCACGGCATGCCACTCCAGCGTGGCCTGCGCGCCGAGAATTTTCTTCGCCTCGGCCGTGTCGTGCACGCCGGCCAGTTCGACCACGATGCGGTTTGCGCCTTGCTGCTGGATGATCGGCTCGGACACGCCAAGTTGGTTGACGCGATTGCGCAGCGTGGTCAGGTTGCTCGAAATCGTGTTGCGGGACGCGGCGATGGCGGTGGATTCGCGCACCTTGACGACGAGCGGGAAGCTGTCGCCGGCCGCCGCGGCATCGGTGAGTTCGAGCGGCGGTGGGTCGCCGAGCTTCTCCGGCTGATTGACCTGTTTGGTGAGCACGTTACCGGCAGTGTTGCGATCGGCTTCGGTTTTGAAGCTGGCGACGATGCCATTTGGCGTGGAGTTGATCGACTCGTACCGGATTTTTGCTTCGCGCAGCGCGCCGACGATATCGTCGCGGTAGCGTTGCTGCATTTTGTCGAGCGCGGCTTTCTGATCGACTTCGAGCAGGAAGTGCACGCCACCTTGCAAGTCGAGGCCGAGCGGCATGGCGTTGGCGCCGATCGCGCGCAGCCAGCCTGGAACGGTCGAGGCCATGTTGAGGGCAACGTTGTACTGATCGCCGAGCTCGCGGTTGAGGGCGGCCTGCGCCTTGTTCTGCGTGTCCGAGTCGTTGAACTCGATGAGCAAACTGTCTTTGCTCAATTCGCTGCTCTTGATCGCGAGCTTGTCCTTGCCCAGTGCGGATTCGACCTTCTCCTTCAATGTCGAGTCGATGGTGCCGCCGCGGTTGGCGGAAATCTGAACTGCTGGTTGCGGCAAGAAGAAATTGGGCAAGGCGAAAATCGTGCCGAGAATCAGCACGACCGCGATCAGGGCATAGCGCCATTTGGCAAAATCATTCATCGGTTTCGCTCTTGGCCGCGACTGCGCGCGACCGTCATCGTTGTGGGGAGAGGCCGCGCCCGGATAGCGGGTGAGCCTGACTACGGACCTGGGGGACTCAGGACGATTTCAACGTGCCCTTGGGCAGCACCATGCTTACGGCCTGCTTCTGCACTTTTACCGTCACGCCTTGCGTGATCTCGATGCCGAGGAAGCTGTCGCCGATGTCGGTGATGCGACCAGCGATGCCGCCGTTGGTCACTACTTCGTCGCCCTTGGCAAGGGCGTCGATCATCGTGCGCTGCTCCTTGGCGCGCTTCATCTGCGGGCGCAGCATGAAGAAGTACATCGCGACGAAGACGGCGCCGAACATGATCAGGCTCGGCCACGGGCTTGGCTGCCCTGCGGCACCTGCCGCCTGCGCATAAGCGCTGGAAATGAAAAAATCCATCATGGAATCCTTGGTGTCGAAAGCCGTGCCGGAACAGCGAACGGCCGGAAAAATGGCCGCCGATTATGGCACGGGATGGGGGGATGTGCATCCCATGCGAGACCGAACGGTCGTTCTGGCTGGCGGGATTCGAGCGGTCAGGCTATGTCGTCTCGGTTGTGTCGCGCGATCTCGACGCGCGATCAATGGTCATCGCGCGTGCGTTGGGTGCGTGTCCAGTAGGCATACACGGGAATGCCGGCAAGCGTAATCAGCACCCCCATGCCGGCATCGTGCGGATTCTGCCAGACGGTTGCCCCCACGACCCAGGCGACGACGAGCAGGAAAAAGATCGGCAGCCACGGGTAGAGCGGGGTACGAAACGACGCTAACGTCTCGACGTTGGATCCACGGCGATACCAGAACAGAGTGGCGATCACGGCGGCAATGCCAAGCCAATCGCCGACCGTCGAATAGTTCAGAAGCTGATCGAACGTGCCGGTCAGCGCCAGCACGCAGGCCCAGCCCGCCAGCATCAGCAAGGCAACGTTCGGCGAGCGCCAGCGCGGGTGCAAGGCTGCCGCGGAACGGAAGAACACCCCGTCGGCGGCCATGACCTGGAACACGCGGGCGGCGCCGATCAGCGAGATGTTGACGAAACCGAGGGTGGAAATGGCGACGCCGAGCGCAATCAGGCGTGCGCCGGGTTCGCCGAATGCCTGACGCATGACATCGGCCGCCGGTGCTTGACTCGCTGCCAGTCCGGCATGGCCGAGTACCGACAGATAAGCGGCATTTGCCAACAGGTAGAAGGTGGCCACGAGCAACATGCCAAGCACGAGCGAACGCGGCAGGTTGCGCTGCGGATTTCGAATTTCCCCGGCGATATCGTTGACGTAATACCAACCGCCGTAGGAAAACAGCACCGGCATTAGCGCGCCGAGAAAAACGAACGGCGCGACCGGTCGCGCCGGGGCGGCGGGTGCAGGGGCACCGCCGAGGCTGAGGCCGACGGCAATCAGCACGGCGAGCGCCAGCAATTTCAGTACGGTCAGCAGGTTTTGCGTCCAGGCGCCGGCACGGATGCCGAACCAATTCACGCCGGCGAGAAAGACGATCGTGCCGACCGCCCAAGGCGCCGGATGGGAGACTTTGATGCCGAGCGCGGCACCGAGGTACTCGACGAATACGGTCGACACAGCGGCGATCGAGCCGGAATGATTGACGATCAGAAGATTCCAGCCATAGACAAAGGCGACGATGAGCCCGAACGCCTCGCGCAGATAGACATAGCCACCGCCGGCATTGGGCCGCCGTGCGCCGAGTTCGGCATAGGACAACGCACCGATCAGGGCAATGACGCCGCCGATCGCCCAAGCCAGCATTTGTTCGCTCGCCGAACCGGTTTGTCGGGCAACGGTTGCCGGTACGCGGAAAATGCCCGAGCCGATCACGCCGCCGACCACGATCATGCTGGCATCCCAGACGCCTAGACGGCGCAGATAGCCGGAGCTTGAAGTGGAAGAGTGGATTTCAATTCGTGCTTGTTCCGTCATGCGCGCGGCTCCGAGCGAGAAGGGGGAGCATGGCGAACTCGCGTGCGGCTGTCGAGTGGCGCCGGCGTGGTAAAAAAACGGCCCGCGAGTTGGCGGGCCGTTTCGTTGCGCACGACAAGAGCGATGCTTCAGAACGTGTATTTCAGCGTCGCCATCACCGACCAGCGCGAAACCACGCGGCTCGGATCGTAGAAACCGCCGTCGTACACCTGCAAGGCTTGCGGTGCGTAATTGCCGTTTTTGTCGGTCGGCAACGAGTACACGTACTGCCCTTGCGAGTTGACGCCGGAATACGAAGCCAGCGTGCGCGTCGGATAGATGCCGACGTTTTGCGTCTCCCCCCAATGCTTGTTGAGCATGTTGAGGAAGTTGAAGATATCCAGACGCACGATGCCTTTGTTGCCGTTGAATATCCCCGGGATTTCCTGCTGCGCGCTCAGGTTGAGGGTGTTCGACCACGGGGTACGCGCGCCATTGCGTCCGGCGATCTGGCCACGATGGCCGCTCAGATACTTGTCGTGGCCCAGATAGTCGTTGAACTGCTGGATCACGGCAGCACTGGTGCCCGGCGCAAACGCGACCTTGGGGTCGTTCGCCGTCGGGATGTAGACCGGATCCCAACCGGAGATGCTGTCGCCGTTGGCATCGTTGGAGAACACCCAGGTGTACGGGTTGCCGGTACGGCCGGTATAGAACATCGACACTTGCGACTTGTAGTTGCCGAAGAACGCATGCTGCCAATTCAATGCGGCCTTGAAACTGCGCGCGATGTTGTAGTTCGAGGTGGCCGGAAGATTGGCGTTCGGGTTGAGGCGGGCGACACGCTGATAGCCACTGTAGGCGATCGTGTCCGACCCGGGATCGACGTCGGTCGCATGATTTAGAGTGATCGCGAGATCGCCCGAGAAACCATCGGCGAACGGTTTGGAAACGCTGACGGTGAAGCTGTCGGATTTGCCTTCATTCGTGTTGGTCAATAGCGTCGAGGACGTGGCGAACGCCCGATTCTGATTGGCGAGCGCATCCGCACTGACCGGCGCCTCACCCGGTTTCTTCCAATACTGCAGGCGACCGTCCGGCAGGGTGCCGGTCGGCGCGCCGAAGTTGATCGCCTGATAGAGGATCGCGTTCTGCACCTGGATGTGGGCGTACTCGGCTGAGGCGACGAGACCCCACCACGGCAGTTCGCGATCCAGGGCGAGACTGGCCTTGAGTACGCTCGGCAACTTGAAATCTTTGGCCACGGTGTCGACCGAACCCGCACCACCACCAACGGGGATGGGCTGATTGAGCGGATCCGGGCTGAACGGCGCCTTCGAGGGATCGAAACTGGTGTACGAAAGCAGGGTCACGCCGTTGTTCTGGTAGGGGTTGGTCAGCCACACCGCCGGCGGTGTGGTTTGGAACACGCCAACGCCGCCGCGCAATTGGGTCTTGTACTCGCTGTCGAAGGTGTAATTGAACGATACGCGCGGCTCGATCAAACCGTTTTTCGACTGGATCGTGTAGTTGTTCGGATAACCGAAGGCCGCTGCGAAATTCGCGTTGTACGGTGGCGCTTTGTCGGCTTCGGGGATCGCCCAACGCACGCCGAATTGCAACGACAGCGCATCGGTGGCTTGCCAGGTATCTTGAATGAACGGGCTGTACTGCGTGTAGGTCCACTGGCCGGCGATGTCGGGCAGGGTGTAACCCGGCGCCGGGTGGAACAGGCTGTAGCGGTTGTAGTTGGCCTTGGCGAAATTATCGATGCCCCAGAACGTGTAGACGCCGAATTCGGACTGGCCGAACAGATTGTTGATCTTGTTTTCGGTGACGTCGATGCCACCCTTGATCGCATGCTCGCCGAGCGTGTAGGTGCCGGCGAAGAACAACGAGGTTTTCTTCGTGTCGATATGGTTGTAGTGGCGGAACTGTTCTTCGCCGAGAAAGACGGTCGGGCCCTTGCCGGCCGGATCCAGATTGACCGAGACCTGCGGCTGCTTGAACGGGGCGCTCGTGTCCTGCACGAATTTCTGCTGGCCGATTTTCAGCTCGGTCGAGAAGTTGTCGGTCCAATCGTCGAACAGTTGGGCGACGTAATTGGTGGTGGTGATCGCTTTGGTCCAGACGTAGCTCGACAGGCCGATGCTGGTCGGCGTGTTGCCGCCGACCGCAGGCTGCGCTTCCTTGCTGCTTTGGTAGGTGAAGCTGGCGCGGTGTCGATCGGAAATGTTCCAGTCGATCTTGGCGAGATAGCGCTTGTCGTCATAGGTCAGTGCCGAAGAACCGCCGAAGGTTCCCGGTTTCATGCCGAGCTTGGTCGCGATGTCGATGATTTTCTGTACGTCGCCTGGCGAAATTTTGGTCGATGTCGATGCGCCGTTGCCGAGGCTGTAGTCGAGACCGTTGGCCGAATCCGCGCCGATTCCGCTGGTTTTTTCTTTTTCCGCAGAGAGGAAGAAGAACAGTTTGTCTTTGATGATCGGGCCGCCGAGGGTGAAGCCGTAAGTCGAGTCGACCTTGTAGCCCTTGTAGCTGTAACCCGGGTTGGACGAAGGCAACCAGCCGGCATCGCCGACAAGATGGCTGGCGTTGCGGTAGCTGTAGTAGGTTGAACCGTGGAAATCGTTCGTGCCGGATTTGGTCACGGCATTGACGTCGGCACCGACCACGTCGCTGATGACGTCGTAGTTGGCCGTGGACACGTTGTACTCGGCGATCGTCTCCGGCGAGATCGGCGATTTGAGGTACGGCAGGCCATTGGCATTGAGGCCGAACGGATCGCCTTGGCTGACGCCGTCCACCGCGATGTTGTTGTAGCGGTTGTTCATGCCGAGCGCCGACATGGCGCCCGTGCCCTGATCCATGACGTTGACGCGCGGGTCGAGGCGCACCACGTCGTCGATCGAGCGATTGCCTTGCGGCGTCGCTTGCAACTGTGCCTGGGTGATGGTCGTGGACAATCCCTTGTTGTCGGTGGCGAACGTCGAAGCCAACGAGGAGGCGGTCACCGTCACGCCGGCGAGGGTGGTGTTCGAGGCCGAACCGGCAAGGTTGATCGAGGAAAACTGACCGAGCTGCAGATACACGTTGTGCTGCTCGGAGATGGTCTTACCGCCCTCGTTCGCGCGCACATCGAACGGGCCGCCGACGCGCAAACCCTGTGCGGAATAGCGGCCTTCGGCATCGGTCGTTGCCTCCTTGGATGTGCCCGAAGGAACGTGCACGATCGTTACCGTTGCGCCAGCGACCGGCTTGCCGGCGGCATCGAGCACGCGCCCGTTGATGCCGGAAGTTGTGATGTTTTGTGCGTGAACGGAGGAGAAAGCGAGCAGCGTCGCGATGGCGACCGGAAGCGCTTTGCCGCGAGAGAAGCGAGTCATGGGAGACGTCCGATGTGGAAGTGCCGCGAATTATGCATGCAAATGTTAGAAAATTGTGATGCCGGTATGACGAAAGACCATTTCTGCCAGCGCGGCCATGTGCGCAGAATGGCTTCTGTGCGAACGCAGCATTTCCTCGTACTATTGGCTATCGCCCGGATCGGGCGGTCGCCTTTCCTTAGAATCCAACGGGAGTCATCGTGAATGTGGATGCCGCGCCGTCCAACGGCGCACAGTGGGTCGTGCTCAAATTCGGCGGTACCAGCGTCTCGACGCGGCCGCGTTGGGACAAGATCGCATCGATCGCGCGGGGAAAACGGGCGCAAGGCAAACATGTTCTCATCGTGGTTTCCGCGTTGTCGGGCACGACCGACAAACTCAAGGCGATCTGCGACGGCCATGCCGACGCGGAAAAATGCCGCAACGTGGCCGAGGACATTCGCGTGCGTCATCGTGCGATGTTCGCCGAACTGGAATTGCGCGACGCTAAAGGGCTTGATGCTTGGTTGTCGAAGCTCGACGTCCTGCTCACCGATCCGCGCCGCGCATCGGGTGCGCTGGATTGGCAGGCCGAAGTCCTCGCGTTGGGCGAAATGATGTCGTCGACCCTCGGTGCGGCCTATCTTTCCGCAGCCGGCCTGTCGACGCACTGGCTCGACGCGCGCGCGCACCTCCTCGCCGAGGCGTTGCCGAATCAGAGCGCATGGAGTCGCTATCTGTCCGCCCAGGTGCCCGCCGCGCGCGATGCGGCCTTGCTCGAAAAACTGCCGGCATTGGGCGCATGCTTCATCACCCAGGGTTTCATGGCGCGCAATACCGCAGGTGAGACGGTGATCCTGGGGCGTGGCGGTTCGGACACTTCGGCGAGTTATTTCGGTGCGTTGCTCGATGCCGAAATCGTCGAAATTTGGACGGATGTGGCTGGCATGTTCAGCGCCAATCCGCGCAGCGTGCCGAATGCACGCCTGTTGTCGAAGCTCGATTACGAGGAGGCGCAGGAAATCGCCACGACCGGCGCCAAGGTGCTGCATCCGCGTTGCATCAACCCGGTACGCGAGGCCGGTGTGCCGCTGGCGATCAAGGACACGAACTATCCGGAATTTGCCGGCACCGAGATCGGCGCTACGGTCGCCGATGCGCTGCCCAGCGTCAAGGCGATTTCGCAGCGCACCGGCATCACGCTGATCTCGATGGAGTCGATCGGCATGTGGCAGCAGGTCGGCTTCCTCGCCGACGTGTTCGAGATTTTCAAACGGCATGGGCTGTCGATCGATCTGGTGGGAACGGCCGAGACGAACGTGACGGTCTCGCTCGATCCTTCGGAAAATTTGGTCGATACCGACGTGCTCAATGCGCTGTGCACCGATCTCGCCGCGATTTGCCGAGTCAAGGTCATCGCACCCTGTGCGGCGATCACGCTGGTCGGTCGCGGCATGCGTTCGATGCTGCACAAATTTTCTTCGGTATTGGCCGAATTCGGTTCGTTGCGCGTGCATCTGATTTCGCAATCCTCGAATAATCTCAACCTGACCTTCGTCATCGACGAAAGCGTTGCCGCCAATCTTGTGCCGCAACTGCACGATTTGCTGATCAAGGCCGAAGCGATGCGGGTGGAAGACGCCGCCGTGTTCGGCCCGAGCTGGGTCGACTTGTACAAGCCCGCGCAGAAACGCACATTGCCGTGGTGGCGCGCGCGGCGGGAGGAATTGCTGGCGCTGGCCGCGAAGGCGACGCCGCATTATGTCTACGACCTTGCTACGGTGCGTGCGCAAGCGCAGGCGTTGCGTGGCACGCTCGCCGCAGTGGACAAGTGGTTCTACGCGATCAAGGCGAACTCGCATCCGGCGATTCTGCGCGAAATCGCCGCACAGGGTTTCGGTTTGGAATGCGTCTCGCCGGGCGAGCTGGCGCGCGTGCGTGAGGCGATGGGCGGCAAAGCCGTCGATATCCTGTACACACCGAACTTTGCTTCGCGCGAAGATTACGCTGCCGGCATCGCCGCCGGCGCACGCATGACGCTCGACAACCTGCATCCGCTTGAGCATTGGGGCGATCTGTTCGCCGGCAGCGAAATCGAGTTGCGTCTCGACCTCGATTTTTCGCGAGGGCACCACGACAAGGTCAAGACCGGTGGGGCAGCCTCGAAATTCGGTCTCGCACTCGGCGAACTCGATGAATTCCTGCGGCTCGCCGACAGGCACAAGGTCCATGTCGTTGGTCTGCACGCGCACCTGGGCTCGGGTATTCTCGATGCCAAGCACTGGAAAGAAGTGCATGCGCAGCATGCGAGCATCGCGGAAAAGATCGGCACGGTGCGCTCGCTCAATGTCGGCGGCGGCTATGGCGTTCCGGCGCGCGCCGATGAGGCGCCGCTCGACCTTGCCGCCGTGGGCGCAGGGCTCGCTGAAGTCAAAGCAGCGTATCCGCAGTTCGAATTGTGGAGCGAGCCGGGCCGCTATCTCGTCGCCGAGGCAGGGGTGTTGCTCGCGCGCGTGACCCAACTCAAGCGCAAGGGCGATTTCCGTTACGTCGGTGTCGATGCCGGCATGCACACGCTGATTCGTCCCGCGCTGTACGAGGCGTATCACGAGATCGTCAACCTTTCGCGCATCGACGAGTCTGCCACCGATCTGGTGCAGGTGGTCGGCCCGATCTGCGAGTCCGGCGATGTGCTCGGAAACAACCGTCGACTTGCGCTCGCTCGCGAAGGCGATATCGTGCTGGTCGCGCAAGCTGGCGCTTACGGCGCGGCCATGTCATCCGACTACAACTTGCGCGGGCGCGCGCTGGAGACCATTCTGTGAATGCGACGATGGCCGATGAAATCGCCGACCCGCGCAAGGCCAAGACGTTTCGCTTCGTCGCCTGCGACTTCGATGCGATCAGCGGTACGGCAAGCCTGTCGTATGCCTTCGACGAAGGCCCGTTGCTCATCGAACGCATTGTTTTTCCCGATGCACCGGCATTGCCGAACGAACGCAAGGCGGCCTTCGCCGGAGCGCTTCGTCTACTGCACCTGGTCGCCGGCGTCAGTTACTACAAGGCCGGAATTCCGCCCGGGTTACGCATCGAAACCGGTGCGATTGCCGTAGATACGGCGACGTTCTTGCACGAAGTCTATTTCCACGGATTGGCCGAATTCGCCTATCAGAACAAGCTCGATTTGAGCGAACGTCTGTCGTCCATTCTTGCATCTGCAGAAGGTTCCGCAAGGGCGAATACGGATGCGCCGGCGCTTCTCTCGACGCAGGGAGGGGAATCCCTTGACCTTCCGCGCCGCAGTTTGTTGCCGATCGGTGGCGGCAAGGATTCGCTGGTAAGTGTGGAATTGTGTAAAAGTATCCACGAGCCCGCAACGGCCGTCTGGATCGGCGATTCGCCGCTTATCGCCGCTTGCGCGGAGCGCACGGGTTTGCCACGGCTGAACATTCAGCGTCGCATCGCCCCAGAATTGTTCCAATACAACCGGCTTGGCGCCTGGAACGGCCACGTGCCGGTCACTGCGATCAATTCGGCGATTCTCGTCTGCGCGGCGATTCTGTACGGATACGATGCGATCGTTTTTTCCAACGAGCGTTCCGCGTCGAGCGCGACGCTCGAATATCTGGGGCGCCAGATCAATCACCAATGGAGCAAGTCGATCGATTTCGAACGGTTTTTGCGTGCGCAGATCCACGCACATGTCGCGACCGACCTCGATTATTTCTCGTTGTTGCGGCCCTGGTCGGAATTGGCCGTTGCGCGCGAATTCGCACGCTGCACGCGGTACGACGCCGTGTTCTCCAGCTGCAATCGCAACTTTCGCATTCTCGGCGAGCACCCCTCGAATCGCTGGTGTGGGCAGTGCCCGAAATGCCATTTCGTGTTTCTTGCGCTGGCGCCGTTCGTGGCCAAGCCGCGACTGTTGAAAATTTTCGGCCGCAATCTGCTCGATGAAACCGCACTCGCGCCCGGGTTCGATGCGTTGCTCGAATATCGCGATCACAAGCCGTTCGAGTGCGTCGGCGAAGGCCGGGAATCGCGTGCGGCAATGTACGCGTTGAGCCAGCGCGCGGAGTGGCGCGAGGATGCGCTGGTCGCGCGATTCATCAAGCAAATTCTGCCGCAACTCGACCGCAGCCAGCTCGCACTCGATCCGCTGCTTGCGCCGGCAGACGACCATTTTCTGCCAGCGCGCTTCGGATTCGTGGCGAATGCGTCTCGCTGAACTCGAAGGTCGGCGCGTCGCCATCTGGGGCGTTGGACGCGAGGGCCGGGCGACGCTCGCGGTTTTGCGCACGCGTTTGCCTGCACAGACGTTCACGTTGTTTTGCAGCGAAGCCGAAGCAAGTGTCCTTTCTGCAGAACGGGCCGAAGGAAAATCCGCGACGCCCGCTCGACTCGAATCGATGGCCTGCGAACCCGACGCGGCGATGCTCAAAAAATTCGACATCGTCATCAAATCCCCCGGCATCAGCGCTTACAAATCGCAGATCGTCGAGGCCGAGAAGGCCGGCGTGCGATTCGTCTCTGGCACGGCGATCTGGTTTGCGGAAAATCCGCAGGCGAAGACGCTCTGCGTCACCGGCACCAAGGGCAAAAGCACGGTTGCGGCGTTGATCGCGCATCTGTTGCGCGCGGGAGGGCGTCGCGTCGCGCTGGCGGGCAATATCGGCTTGCCGTTGCTCGAATTGCTTGCGCCCGAAGTCGAGCCGGATTGGTGGGTGATCGAGTTGTCGAGTTTTCAGGCGCGCGATTTTGGTGGGGCGCCGACGGTTGCCATCATCAACAATGTCTATGAAGAGCACCTCGACTGGCATGTGACGCGCGAAAACTATGTGGCCGACAAATTGCGCATTGCCGCGCGGGCAGAACGCATCGTGATCAACGCAGTTCAGTCGCCGTTTGTGTCGCCCGTCGTGCAGAGTGTGCGGCTTGCGTTCAATCAGGTCGCAGGCTGGCATGCGCAAGCCGATGCGATTTGGCGCGGCACCGAGCGCGTGTTGCCGCTCGCAATCCTGCCGCTGCCCGGCGAGCACAACGCGCTCAATGTCTGTGCCGCGCTCGCGGCCATCGAAGCGGTGGGTGAGGATGCGGTGGCGCTCGCCGCACAGGTGACTTCGTTCAAGGCGTTGCCGCACCGCTTGCAATCTCTCGGCGTGCGTGATGGCGTCGAGTACATCAACGACAGCATCGCCACGACGCCCTATGCCGCGATCGAGGCCTTGCGCAGTGTGTCCGCTCGGCAGGCCACCATCCTGGTCGGCGGGTTCGATCGCGGCGTCGACTGGAAGCCTTTCGTCGACTTCGTCGAGCAACACCCGCCGCGGGCGATCGTCACGATGGGTGCAAATGGCGATGCCATCGCCGCAGCGCTGGCGACGATCGAGGCACGCCGATTCGCGCTTGTGTCAGCGCGCGACGTGGCCGGCGCGCTGACACAAGCGCGGGCGCTTACGGATGCGGGCGGCGCGATCCTGCTGTCGCCCGGCGCGCCGAGTTTCGATCAATTCAGGGATTACGCCGAGCGTGGCCGCGAGTTCGCCCGTCTCGCAGGTTTCGATCCTGCGGCGATCGCGCAGATCGAGGGTATGGGCATCGCGTGAACTTGTCGGCCCGATTCGGGTCGCAGTCGCGGAAGCGGGAGTGTGGCACCGCAGATATGGCATGGGGCGGATTTCACTACGGGAGTTCTGCGCAATGACGGGCTGGCGGAAAATTTCGATCTCGGCGATGTTCGCGTTTTCGGTCAGCGTTGTCGCCGCCATGCCGCGCACGGGCAACGCGGCGGATCTTCCGGCATTGCCGAAAGCGAAAGCCGCCGACACGCTGGCAGCCGATGAGGTGCGGCTGTACGCACTCGACTGCGGGCGCATCGATGAAAGCAGTTTCGGCGGTTATTCCGATACCGGCGAATACGATGGCAAGCCGCGCACGATGAGCGCGCCGTGCTTCGTGATCCGTCATCCGCGCGGCGTGCTGCTTTGGGATACGGGGCTCGGCGATAAATTTGCCGCAATCAAAGGCGGCGTCGACGAGGACGGCACGCATCTGAGCGTGCGCGTGCGTCTTGTCGATCAGTTGCAGGCGATCGGTTTGACGCCGGGCGGAATCGATTACGTCGCGTTCTCGCACCTGCATGCCGATCACACCGGCAACGCCAACCTGTTCGGCCATTCGACCTTTCTGATGAATGCGAAGGAGATCGCGTGGGCAAGCGCGACGCCACCCCCGCTCGGGGTCGATCCGGCCACCTTCGGCGTTTACGAATCCGCGAACAAGCAGGTGATCGAGCGCGATCATGACGTGTTCGGCGACGGTCGCGTGCTGATTCTGCGTGCGCCCGGCCACACACCCGGCCATCAGGTGTTGCTGCTGCGCCTGAAGAAGGCCGGCAGCGTGATATTGTCCGGCGATCTGTACCACTCGCGCGAAAACCGTCAGTTCCGCCGCGTGCCTGCGTTCAACGACAGCCGCGCCGATACGCTGGCTTACATGGATCGTATCGAAACCCTTATCAAGAACCTGCACGCACGTTTGGTTATCCAGCACGATCCCGCCGACTTCGCCGCACTGCCGACGTTCCCGGCCTACCTGAATTGAGAGATCCAATGACTGTTGAAGAGAAATACGTGCGCGTCTGGGATAGGCCGACGCGCCTGTTCCATTGGGCGTTGGTCGTGCTGGTCGTCTTGCAGTTCGCCACGGCGAAATTCGGTTTTCTGTCGATGGATTGGCATTACCGATTCGGTTGGGCAACGCTGGTGTTGATAGCGTTTCGCATCGTGTGGGGTTTCATCGGCTCGCAGACGAGCCGGTTCGTCGATTTCGTGCGCAGCCCGGTCGCGGTCTGGCGTTATGTGCGATGCGAATGGTTGCCGGTCGGAAAAACGTCAGCGCCTTCGGATCGAGCGAAGCCGGTCGGGCACAATCCGTTGGGTGGTTGGTCCGTCGTGATCATGCTCGCCTGCATTCTGGTGCAGGCGGTGAGCGGCCTGTTCACGAGCGACGATATCGACGCAGAGGGGCCTTTCGTCGGTGCGGTATCGAACGCCACGATCAAACTGGCCTCGTGGGTGCATCATCTCGGCGAAACGGCACTGCTCGTTTTGATTGCCCTGCATGTAGTGGCCATCGTGCTGCACCGATGGCTCAAGCGCGACGATCTGGTCGTGCCGATGCTCACCGGGGGCAAGCGCGTCGATGCGCCGACGCCCCGCTTCGTCAGCGCTTGGTTGGCTTTGGCTGTACTCGTGCTGCTTGCCATGGCCGCCGCAGCGCTGAGTCGGCTGGGAGGCTGAGGAATTACATTTTTTGTTTGTACTTGTCGTGGCAGGCTTTGCACGTCTCCGCCACTTTCTTGAACTGTTCCTTGTTTTTGGCTTCATCGTTCGCCTTGGCGATGTCGGCCAGCAACCGCGCCTGAGTGTGAAAGTCGTTGGCCTTGGCCTGAAAATCGTCCCAGTGGTTCCAGATATCGGCTTTGGCGGCTGTGCGTTCGCTGCTGCCCTTGTCCGAGCCTTTCGGAAAACCTTCGATGACCGAGTCGCTGATCGCGGCGATGCGCTCGGCATGCCTGGCAAATTCGGTTGCGTCGAACGAACGCTTGCCTTTGACCATGGCGCCGAGCGGGCCGAAATTCCAGCCGATTACGGTCATCAGGCCTTGGCGATATTCGATGGCGTCGTCGGGCTTCACGCTGTCCTGGGCAAAGGCGAGGGTGGAAAGCACGAGGGCGGAAATCATGACGCAAAGACGGGTTTTGTTCATGAGGTTAGGTCTCGTTGTCGGCGGGCATTCGAGTTTAGCAAAGCTTGTGCGAAAATCTTCTTGTCGCTCGCGCACGCCATGACGTGACGTGAGTTTCGTAACTTTCAGCGGAGTAGCGCCATGAAATCCCGTATCTGCTTTTTTCTTCTGTGCTTGTTCATCGCCACCGGCGTACAGGCGGCAATGGTGGCAAAAAGCCTCGATTACGATGTCGACGGCAAGAAAATGCAAAGCGTGTTGGTCTACGACGATGCCGTGACGACGCAACGACCGGGGCTGGTGATGACGCCGGACTGGCTTGGCATCAACGCGAACAATATCGCGCTGGCCAAACAATTCGCGGGCCGGGACTACGTGGTGCTTCTCGCCGATGTCTATGGTGTCGATGTGCGACCGACGAATCCCGACGAAGCCAGCGTGGCGACCAAGGCCATGTATGCGAATCGTGCCGCTTTGCGCACCCGCATCAATGCCGCCCTTGCGCAATTGAAGGAGCAGACCGGCAAAGCGCCACTCGACGGTCGCCACTGGGGGGCATTCGGGTTCTGCTTTGGCGGCGCGACGACCCTGGATCTCGCACGTAGCGGCGCCGATGTGGCGGGCGTGGTGTCATTCCACGGCAATCTGGCAGGAGATCCCGCGTTCAAGGACAAGGTGAAAGCGAAGGTGCTGGTGTTGCATGGCGCCGACGACAAATTCGAATCGAGCGAACAAATCGCTGCCTTCCAGCAGGAGATGCGCGATGCCGGTGCCGACTGGCAATTCCTCAGCTATGGCGGTGCGGTGCATTGCTTTGCGATCCCGAGCGCCGACGGCAAAGTGCCGGGCTGCAAGTACGACCCGCTCGTGGCCAGGCGCGCCTACGCGGAAATGACGCGGTTTTTCGAGGAGGCTTTCAGCACCAGCGCGCAGCGGTAGGGTCTTGGAGGGCGCCGCCCTGTTGTACATGGCTCAATGGTTTCGATGCACGGCATAGTCCGCGAGGGCGGCCAATGCGTTGCGAGTAGGCGAGGCCGGTATGTCCAGCAGCGCTTGCTTTGCCGCATCGGCATGGGCTTGCGCCAGCGCGCGCGCGCGCGCGATCGCACCGGTGTCGCGGATGGCGGCGATGATGTTGTCGAGTGAATCCAGGCCGCCGTTCTCGATCGCGCGACGCAGGGATGCCGCCTGTTCGGCGGGTGCGCGCTCGATGGCGTATATCAACGGCAGCGTGGCTTTGCCCTCGGCGAGATCGTCGCCGATGTTCTTGCCGAGCGTGACGGCATCGCTGACGTAGTCGAGCACGTCGTCGGCGATCTGAAAGGCATAGCCGAGGCGCATGCCATAGTCGTACAGCGCTTGCTCCTGCACGGCAGGTACGCCGCCGAGCACGCCACCAAGACGGGTGGCCGCAGCGAACAACACCGCCGTCTTGCGCTCGATCACGCGCAGATAGGCCGCTTCGTCGACGTCAGGGTTGTGGATGTTGAGCAGTTGCAACACCTCGCCCTCGGCGATGCGATTGGTGGTGTCGGCGAGAATGCGCATGACCGGCATCGAATCGAGTTCGACCATGAGTTGGAATGAGCGCGAGTAGAGAAAATCGCCGACCAGCACGCTGGCCGCATTGCCCCACAGCGCGTTTGCGGTCTTGCGCCCGCGGCGCAGGTCGGATTCGTCCACCACGTCGTCATGCAGCAGAGTCGAGGTGTGGATGAATTCGATCACCGCGGCGAGTTGAACCTGATTCTGGCCGTGGTAGCCGGCGGCTTGTGCGGCGAGCAGGTGCAACATCGGTCGCAGGCGCTTGCCGCCACCGCCGATGATGTGCTCGGCGATCTGGTTGATCAACACCACGTCGGAGGCGAGCCGTGCGCGAATCAGCGCATCGACTTGCGCCATGCCCGGCGCGGCAAGCGCCTGGATGTCGGCAAAGGGGATGCCGGTTTGCGGGCGGTTTTCGGCGGCGGCGGACATGGCGTCAGTGGACATGAAGATTCTCGTGGTGTCGCCGCGATTATAGCCGGCGAGCGGCGCCGATCGCTCCGTTGCCGTCAATGGGGGCCCACGCTCTGCCTCGATTTGCGCCATGGCTGGCTTGCGTGCGCTGCCGCAATTGCGGATGTTGCCCTCGTGGTTGTGTTCTGGCGCGGAGCGCGTTTCGATCCCGTGACGAAGGCCATGTCTTCACGATCCGGCGGGAACAGATTCGTACGGATTGCCAGGTGCGATGACGGCATTTTCGAATTCCGCATCGGTTCACCTGCCGATCGACAAAATCGCGATGCAATATCCGGAAAACGGAAGTGTGCCCCTCATCGGAGAATTCGATCATGTTCAAACATCGCGGACTCATCGTGTTGTCAGTCGTCGCATTGACCGGCTTGCAGGCTTGCGTTGCGCCGCCGCCGCGCGAGCGGGTGGTCTATCGCGCTCCATCCGGCTACGACGGCAATCAAAATGGCTATTACGACCGGAACGACAATGCCGTGTGCCACACATGCGGCACGATTCGTCGAATCGAACAAGTGCGCGTTGATCAGCAAACCACGGGTGGGGGGGCAATCCTTGGCCTCATCATTGGCGGATTGATCGGCAATCAGTTCGGCCATGGCGGCGGACGTGCTGCAGCGACCATGGCGGGCGCCGTTGGCGGCTCCATCGTCGGCAATTCCGTGGAAGAGAACAATGCGCGAGCTGCGTCGGGTTATGCATGGCGCTACTACGTCGAACTGGACGACGGCCATGAAGCGTGGGTCGGGCAGTACGACAATCCCGGATTTCGCATCGGCGATCGCGTGATCGTGCGCGGTGGCCGCAGGGATGGCCATCTGGAATTCATGCGCTGACGGCGGAACAAAGCAAAAAAAACCGGGCATGCTCGCGCACGCCCGGTTTTTTTATGCCGCATTCCATCGAGATCAGTCTGCGCGATAGAAACTGTGATCGCCGATACGGGCAAGAGGATAGCCCTTCGCCCAAGGTGGCATCGGGGTGTTTGAGGCGTAGAAATGGTCGGCCTTCGGCACCACCGAATAGCGCAAATTTTCGGGGAGTGACCAGTTCATCATCGCGAAGTTGGCGATGGCCCACGAGCGCCGCATTGCATCGGCTTCGTTCAATACGTAACTCCGCGGCACCAGGGTAAAGGCGAACTGCCCGGGCGCGGTCAGCGCGGAACATACGGAATTGCCCCATTGACCGCTATCGGCCCGGCGCAACGCGACCTCCGCGACCGCAAGCTGACCGCTGATCGGCTCGCTGCGCGCTTCGAGGTAGATCGTGCCGGCGAGACAGGCGCGATCGGCCACGGGTTGCGGCAGAATCGAGGCAAGCCAGAGGAGAAAGGATAACTTCATGCGGGAACATCGTGTTGGAAAGGGAATTCGTGGCCCGAAATCCGCGACGCGCAAAGGCACGACCGTGTGTAATTCGGATGGAATTTCTCCCGCCACGAGCGACTGCGATTCAGGGCGCGCGCTCAAGTGGAGGATTTGTCGGAGGAACCATTTCGGATTCCGTCGCATCAGCGCACTACCTGTGGGCCAATGCGTGCGCATCTCGAAAGATCACGCATCAATTCAGTAGTGTGCAGCCTAATCGATTTGCGCTGAACGCACAACGCAAAATACGGCAAATATACAAAGATGAACGAGCGCGTTCAGAAACAATTAAGCAAGATGTACAAATACACTATGCTTAATTATAACATTATTCATTTATATAAAAGAATAAAAGTATATTTTGTTTCTAGGTGCAAGGAAACTCGCATTTCTCGATCGAGACGACGGTGAAAGATGGCGATTCGGAACAAGTTGATGTCGACGGCGGAATTTCGCCGATCACGGCGAGGGCAATGCCGGAGGGCATTCCCGTCCAGGTCGACTGCACGATCTGCGCACTCATGCCGCCGCGAATTTCCAGAGTTTCACCGGGTGCCGGCAGTCGCTCTGCATGGAAAGCGATGCGGTGCAGCCAACGTTTGTTGCCGCCCCTGAAGTGCAGACGCGCCACCACTTCCTGACCAGGGTAGCAACCCTTGCGCGTGCTCGTGGCATCGAGGCTGTCGAGTCCCAGCCAGGTCGGCAGCAGCCGGTCTTCGAGTGTCGTGTCGATGACGGCCAGCCCGGCATGGATATCTGCGGCGGCATTTTCATGGAGCGCTTCGGCGCTGTCGTCGGCGTCGATCGGCGTGGCGTCGCTCACTCTCAATAAAAGGCGACGCGGCTGCGCTCCGGGGAGGGTGATCGCGATTTGCTCCGGCGTGTACTCAGCCCGTTTCGACCGCGAGTTGGCGATTGCGACGATACTGTCGCCCGATCCGCGTTCGATGAACGCGCGGCGGTTGGTGTCCACGCTGAGCACGACCTTCGCGCGCAAAACGTAGCGCGCGAGTGCATCACGCAGGACATTGGCTTGCCCGCCGCGCAGAATGAGTCGCAAATGATGATCGTCGTCGCGCAGCAGGTGGAAAAATGCCCGTACGCGGCCTTGTGCCGAAAGCCATGCGGACCACTGCCAGTATCCATTTTCCAGTCCGGAAAGATCGCTCGAAAACTGAGCCTGAGCGAAGGCGATCGCGTCGGGTCCGCTGATCGCGACGATTTGCGGACGAGGCAGAGCGGTGAGCGAGGTGTGGGTCATGGTGGTTGCAACGTAATGAGTGGTGATGGAGTTTGTCGGCATGCACGCGACGATCGCCAAGGTTCGTTCGTGCCAGTTTTCGGCTTAAGCGCTATAATTGTGCGTCGCGAGAAAAGGGGGTATTTCTTGCCGGTTGTCAAGCGAACGAGGCCCGCATCGCATCATGTCGACACAGATTTCCGAATACGCTGCCGCCGATATCACGCTGACGGTGCGGGATGCGGCAGGCGCAACGCCACCATCCGCGCCGTTGCCGACGGAGCGGGAAGCGGCGGGAAAGGAAGTCGGCGGGCGCGGCGGACTTGAACCCACGCGCTATGGCGACTGGGAAAAAAACGGGCGCTGCGTCGACTTCTGATCGCAGAACAGCCATTGCTCTCACTTGCAACGCGCCGTAGCCACAGACAAGGTTTTCGTATGCCGCAAAATGCACGCCCGCTTTCACCCCATCTGCAAATTTATCGCTGGCCGCTGTCGATGGCGCTGTCGATCCTGCACCGCGCGACCGGCATCGCACTGGCGGTCGGCCTGTTGCTGGTCGTGTGGTTGCTTCTGAGTCTCGCGAGCGGGCCGGAATCCTATGCGGTCGCACGTGCATTCTGCGCCTCATGGCTCGGCCTCGTCCTGTTGTTTGCCTGGAGTTGGGCCTTGTTCTTCCATTTGTGCAATGGCGTGCGCCATTTGTTTTGGGATATCGGCGTGGGTTTCGCCAAAGCACAGGCGCAGCGCAGCGCGTTCGTCGTGGTCGCCGCGAGCTTGTTGCTGACCGCACTCGTCTGGATTTGCGTGATCGCGCAGGGAGGTGTGGCATGAGTACGCCGGGGATGGATCGCGCGAATCTGCGCACGCCGCTGAAGGATGTGCGTGGGCTGGGAAGCGCAAAAAGCGGGACACGGCATTTCATCGTTCAGCGCGTGACGGGCATTGCCTTGGCGTTGTTGACGATCTGGATCGTGGGTTTCGTTCTCACTCTTGTGCATGCGGGCGATTATCTGCACGCGCGCGAGCTTCTGCGCCATACGTTCGCGGCGGTGTGGCTGATCGCATTCATCGTCATGGCGTTCTGGCACGCGCAGTTGGGGCTGCAAGTCGTGATCGAGGACTACGTGCATACGTCATGGCTTGAGATGCTGTCGCAAATTGCGGTGAAGTTCGTCTGCGCCGGCGCGGCGCTGACCGGCGTCGTCGCTGTCATCCGCATCGCCATGGGCGCGTGATCGAATCAACGGATACAACACAACAATGTCTGCTTACAAAATCACCGAACACAAATACGATGTCGTCGTCGTCGGCGCGGGCGGCGCAGGTTTGCGCGCGACGTTCGGCCTCGCCGCCAAGGGGTTGAAAACGGTCTGTCTGACCAAGGTGTTTCCCACGCGCTCGCACACGGTGGCGGCGCAGGGCGGCATCTCCGCCGCGCTCGGCAACATGGGCAACGACGACTGGCGCTACCACTTCTACGACACGGTCAAGGGTTCGGACTGGCTCGGCGATCAGGACGCGATTCAGTACATGTGCCAGAACGCGCCGGCGGCGGTGATCGAGCTCGAACACTACGGCGTGCCGTTCTCGCGCACCGAGGCAGGCAAGATCTACCAGCGTCCGTTCGGCGGCATGACCACCGAATACGGCGAGGGCCCGCCCGCGCAGCGCACCTGTGCCGCGGCCGACCGCACCGGTCACGCGATGTTGCACACGCTCTACCAACAGTCGCTCGCGCACGATGCACAGTTCAAAATCGAGTACTTCGCGCTCGATCTGATCTTCGACGCCGACGGTGCGTGCCGCGGCGTGCTCGCGCTCGACATGGCCGAGGGCACGCTGCATCTGTTCCGCGCCCACGGCGTCGTGCTTGCCACCGGCGGCTATGGTCGCGCGTATTTCAGCGCCACTTCCGCGCACACCTGTACCGGCGACGGCGGCGGTCTCGTCGCGCGCGCCGGACTGGCCTTGCAGGACATGGAGTTCGTGCAGTTCCACCCGACCGGCATTTACGGCGCGGGTTGCCTGATCACCGAAGGCGTGCGCGGCGAGGGCGGCATCCTGCGCAACTCGAGCGGCGAGCGTTTCATGGAGCGTTACGCGCCGCACTACAAGGACCTTGCCTCGCGCGATGTGGTTTCGCGCTCGATGACGATCGAGATCCGCGAAGGCCGCGGCGTCGGCGAGCACAAGGACCACATCCTGCTCGATCTCACCCATCTCGGCCCCGAGGTGATCCACGAGAAGCTGCCCGGCATTGCCGAGAGCGCGCGCATTTTTGCCGGCGTCGACGTGAGCAAGCAGCCGATCCCGGTGCTGCCGACCGTGCACTACAACATGGGCGGCATCCCGACCAATTACCACGGCGAAGTAGTGCAGAAGGTCGGCGACGATCCGAACAAGGTCATCGAAGGCCTGTACGCGATCGGCGAAGCGGCTTGCGTGTCGGTGCATGGTGCCAATCGTCTCGGCTCCAACTCGTTGCTCGATCTGGTCGTGTTCGGGCGCGCCGTCGCCGAACGCGCGGCGCAGACGATCGCCTCGGGCGCATCGCACAAGACCTTGCCTGCGGACGCGACCGATGCGGCGCTGGCCAATCTCGACAAGCTGCGCAACGCCAAAGGTTCGCGCTCGACCGCCGAAATTCGCCTCGACATGCAGCGCACGATGCAGAGCGATGCGGCCGTGTTCCGCACCTCGAAAACGCTCAAGGAAGG
>Ga0208826_1000601_pt1 | contig 35938 bp, 34 predicted proteins | sample AD_UKC115_MetaG_FD_184451 | JGI IMG/M metagenome (GOLD analysis project Ga0208826, IMG submission 184451) | Active sludge microbial communities of municipal wastewater-treating anaerobic digesters from Hong Kong - AD_UKC115_MetaG (SPAdes)... | ecosystem: Engineered > Bioreactor > Anaerobic >...
AGCCTCCAGCTTGAACTCTCGCGTGTACTGCGCACGCACTTGCTTGTCACTCATCTCTGAACTCCTTGTCGGTATTTTCAACAAGGGTTAAGAACTCCACTTTTCAGGGGCAACCTCAGCTGGCAAACAGGCGGTCGGTGAACTCCTTGCCGTTGTCGGTCAGCAGCTTGGTGATCCTGAGCGGACAGGCCGTGTGTAATGCCTTCAGAAAGGCGTGTGCACTGGCGGCTGTCTTGTTGGATTTGAGTTGCACGAAGACCCAGCGCGTGGCCCGGTCGATGGCCACGAACAGGTAGCGCCGTTGCGATTCGTCCTGCATCTGGGGCAGGTACTTCACATCCATGTGCACATAGCCAGGCTCGTAGCTCTTGAAGGCCTTGTGCGCTACCGCAGGCTCCTGGGGCTTGAGGGCGTTGAGGTTGCCCGCCCCATGCCGGCGCAGGCACCGATCCAGCCCAGAACGCGAGACATGGGGACAAATGAACTCTCGCGTGACCGCCAGCAGGTCATCCAGGGGCAACAGCAAGGTGCGCCGCAGGTGGACCACAACGGTCTCCTGCGCAGGCGTGAGCACGGTCTGCAGGCGATGGGCCGTGTGGCTACGATCCTCGAACACATCGCGCTTCCTCCACTTGTAGACCGTCTGCTCGGTGATGCCAAAGCGCTGGGCCAGGATGCTGGCCGGTTCATGGCTGGCTGCGATCTCGGCACGCACTGCAGGCGTGGTGCGGGCGTTCTTGTGCAGGGCTATCAACATGGCTTCACTTCCAGGGTCGATTGCAAGGACTCTATCAACTCTTGCAGAACCGCGCGGGCCATGAAGAGTGGATAGCGTTTTGGATCTATGCAACCATCCGGGATGCGACACTTACCTGGCAATTTCTCCTTCCACGCTCTTCTACGCCTATACACGCCCACGCAGGTTTTGCCTACGTGGGCAGCGTCGGAAAATTCGAACCAGACAAGGCCACCCCTTCCCCGCATCGACGGCCTTATTGAGCGAGGTCATCGTCATGGGCAATGGGAATCAATGGGTACTGATTAAGCGCTTCGCTGAGATCACGGGCTACAGCGAGAACGCGGTACGGCACAAGGTCAAGAACGGCACTTGGATGGAGGGCCGCATCTGGCGCAAAGCACCTGACGGCCGCATCTTCGTGAACGTGGTCGAGTTCGAGCGATGGGTCGAAAGTGAAACCCACACCATCGCTTTCTGATCATCAAAACCGCAATGCTCCTCCCAAGCGCTGATGAGTCAAATGCGCTCAATGAGCGTACACTATCACCGATTTAGTTTTCCCGGTCGTCCATGGCGGCGCGGGCTCTTGTCATAAGCGCACATGACCGCCCCGAAGCCACAAAGCCCCACGCCAGCAGCCATACGCGAAGCCCGCCTCGCCGCCAGCCTCACGCAAACCGAAGCAGCTCAAATAGTGCTGTCATCGCTGCGTGGATGGCAGCAATGGGAAGCTGGCGACCGGGCGATGCCGCCCGGCTTGTTCGAGCTGTTCATGCTCAAGACCGGGCAATGGCCGCTCAACGATAAAGTGAATAACTGAATAATTGGGAACCAATAATATGGCGGGCTTAGCAGCAACCACTACAGGTTTTCCCGGTGTGGAGGTACACGGCAAGTCGATCCGTGTCGCCTTCATGTACAAAGGTACACGCCATCGGCACACGCTTGGCATTGAGCCGACCCGAAATAACATCAAGCACGCTGCCGGCTTGCGCAGCGCAGCGCTATTCGCCCTGAAAAACGGCAGCTATAACGAAACAGAGTTCTTCCCACATTCACGAACGGCCGATAGCACGGCCTCCAGTAAGCGTGTGGGCGATCTCTGCGAGCGCTATAAGCCGCTCAAGGCAATAGATATCACGCCCGAGACGCAATCGCGCTACGAGATCGCGCTCGACATCTGCATGACGACGTTGGGCCGTAATCGCCTGATCGATTCCTTGCTGCCCGAAGACATTCAGAAACTGCGCGCCGATCTGATCTCCACGCGCGCCGTCTCCACAGTAAACCACTACTTGGCAACCTTCGCCGGCTTCCTGTACTGGTGCGAGAACAACCATTACTGCGGTGAACTAGGCAAGCACTGCGTGCGCTTCACTAAAAGCAGCAAAGACCCTGATCCGCTGACCCACGAGGAATACCTGACGCTGATCGAGCGAGGCTGCCAACACCCCATTGACGAGGCAGCCGTGACGGTGGCCGTCTATACCGGGTTGCGGCCGGGCGAACTGCTTGCATTGGCTGTCGAGGATGTTGCGACAGATTTCAGCAAGATCACAGTGCGCCGTTCGATTACGCAATCCTTGACGTTCAAGGTACCCAAAACAAAAAAAGAACGCACCGTGCTGCTGCAACCGCCAGCACGTGAAGCACTGAAGGTGCTGGTGGCTGACGCGACGCAGCGCGAGCCTGCTGATCTGACCGTCTGGCTGAACCGCCATGAATCGCGCATCGACCGGGTGCGCGTGCTACTGTCACCTAAGACACAGGCCCGCAAAAAGGTTGTCAACGACTACTTCGTTCCGAGTGCCTGGAACACAAAATGGGCCAACCTGATCCGGCGCGCCGAGATTCGAGCGCGCCCACCGTATCAGACCCGGCACACCTATGCCTGCTGGAACCTCACGGCACGGGGCAATCTTGCCTTCATCGCCAACCAGATGGGCCACAGCGACTATTCGATGCTGGTCACCGTTTATGGTCGATGGATAGATACGGAGTCGCCCAGAGAGCTTGAGCGAATCTGGGAGGGCATGCAAAGCATGGCAAAAAATGCCCCAAATTTGCCCCATAAAACCGCATCAGAAGCGACAAGCAGTTGATTTATATGGAACAATTTGAAGTTTCTGCGCATACCCCCATGATGCAGCAGTACCTCGCCCTCAAGGCAGGGTACCCCGACACGCTGCTGCTCTACCGCATGGGCGACTTCTACGAACTGTTCTGGCAGGACGCCGAGAAGGCCGCACGCCTGCTCGACATCACGCTCACGCAGCGCGGCCAATCCGCCGGGCAACCTGTGGTGATGGCCGGCGTGCCCTTCCATGCGCTGGAGAACTACCTCGCCCGGCTCATCAAGATGGGCGAATCGGTGGCCATTGCCGAGCAGGTGGGCGACGTGGCCACAGCCAAAGGGCCGGTGGAGCGCAAGGTGGTGCGCGTGGTCACCCCCGGCACGCTGACCGACAGCGAACTGCTCTCTGACAAGGCCGAGGCCCTGCTGCTGGCCGTGCACCAGGGGCCGCGCGCACGCTGCGGCCTGGCCTGGCTCAGCGTGACGCAGGGGCGCGTGTTCCTGGCCGAGTGTGCACTCGACGCGCTGGGCGGCTGGCTGGCACGCGTGGCCCCCAGCGAACTGATCTACAGCGCAGGCTGCACGCAGCGCTTTGAACAGCAATTGCAGGCGCTGCGCCAGACGGGCCATGTCACCTGCCCCCTGGCGCCGCGCCCCGACTGGCAGTTCGACCCACCGCTGGGCGAACGCAAACTGCTGGAGCACCTGGGCGCCTCCACGCTGCAGGCCTGGGACGCGCAAGACCTGCCCCTGGCCCACGCCGCTGCCGCCGCGCTCTTGCAATACGCCGAACACACCCAGGGCCGCCAGCTCTCGCACATCCATAGCGTGCGCGTGCAACGCGACGACGAGCTCATAGCCCTGCCCGCCAGCACGCCCCGCAACCTTGAACTCGTCAAGACCCTGCGCGGCGAGGACAGCCCCACGCTGCTCTCACTGCTGGACACCTGCATGACCGGCATGGGCAGCCGTCTGCTGCGCACCTGGCTGCTCGAACCCCGGCGCGAACGGATGGAGGCCCGCCAGCGCCTGGCCGCCACCACCGCCCTGCGCGGCGACGCCAGCGCCACCCAGGCGCCCTGGCAGGTGCTGCGCGAACAGCTCAAGGGCGTGAGCGACGTGGAGCGCATCACCGCCCGCGTGGCCCTGCGCCAGGTGCGCCCGCGCGAACTGGTGGCGCTGTGCAAGACGCTACAAAAAGCAGAGCTGCTCGCGCAGAATGGACGGGCGCCAGAGCCCTATTTGGCTCAAATTTTTAGCGCCCTGCAGCCGCCTGCCGAATGCACCCATCTGCTGGCCCAGAGCATTGCCGAAGAACCCGCCGCCCTGGTGCGCGACGGCGGCGTGATCGCCAGCGGCTTTGACGCCGAGCTCGACGAGCTGCGCGCCATCCAGACCAATTGCGACGCCTTCCTGCTCGACCTGGAAACGCGCGAGAAAGCGCGCACCGGCATTCCGAATTTGCGCGTGCAATTCAACAAGGTGCACGGCTTCTACATCGAGGTCACGGGCAGCCACCTCGACAAGGTGCCCGACGACTACCGCCGCCGCCAGACGCTGAAGAACGCCGAGCGCTTCATCACCCCTGAACTCAAAGCCTTCGAGGACAAGGCCCTGTCCGCGCAGGAGCGCGCGCTGCAACGCGAGAAATGGCTGTACGAACAGGTGCTGGATCAGCTCCAGCCCCATGTGCCGCAGCTCACCCGGCTGGCCCAGGCTCTGGCGACGCTGGACGTGCTGTGCTGTCTGGCCGAACGCTCACTCACACTGGGTTGGTGCGCGCCGCAGTTCGTGAACGAGCCCTGCATCGAAATCGAGGCCGGCCGCCACCCCGTGGTGGAAGCGCGCCTGGCGGAAACGTCGAGCGGCGCCTTCATCCCCAACCACACGCGCCTGAACGCCAACACGCGCATGCAGGTCATCACCGGCCCCAACATGGGCGGTAAATCGACCTACATGCGCCAGGTGGCGCTCATCGTGCTGCTGGCCAGCATGGGCAGCCACGTGCCGGCCGCGAGCTGCCGCCTCGGGCCCATCGACGCCATCCACACGCGCATCGGCGCGGCGGACGACCTGGCCAACGCGCAATCCACCTTCATGCTGGAGATGGTGGAGGCCGCGCAGATCCTGCACGCCGCCACGCCGCACAGCCTGGTGCTGATGGACGAGATCGGCCGTGGCACCAGCACCTTCGACGGCCTGGCCCTGGCCAGCGGCATTGCCACACACCTGCACGACAAGACCCGCGCCTTCACGCTGTTCGCAACGCACTACTTCGAGCTGACCGAACTGCCCGCCAAGGCGCGCCACGCCGTCAACATGCACGTGAGCGCGGCCGAATCCGGGTCGGATATCGTCTTCCTGCACGAAATCCAAAGCGGTCCGGCCAGCCGCAGCTACGGCATCCAGGTTGCCAAATTGGCCGGCATGCCAGCGCCCGTGCTGCACCACGCACGCCACGCGCTTGCCGCACTGGAAGAGCGCGCCGACGAAGGCGAACTACAGGTGGACCTGTTCGCCCCGCCGCCCGAACCCGAGCTGACAGCCGCCAGCCCGGTCGAAGCCGCCCTGGCAGCCATCCAACCCGACCAGCTCAGTCCGCGCGAGGCGCTGGATGCGCTGTACCAGCTCAAGGGTTTGCTGCCACGCTGACTCGTGGCGCAGCAAAGCCCGTCATGGCGCAGGGTGTATGGCGCAGCCAAGTCTGCGCGAGCGGGTGATTTGCCCACAATGGCGCATCAACGCCATCCCTTTCCCACCGCCATGGCCGATTTCAACGTCTTGGGCACTCCCCTGGTGCCCTGCTCCTACGATCCGTTGACCGGATTCTTCCGCGATGGCTGCTGCTCCACGCATGACGTGGACCACGGCAGGCACGTGGTCTGCGCCCAGATGACCCAGTCGTTCCTGGACTTCTCCCTCGCGCGTGGCAACGACCTGACGACCCCGCGCCCGGAGTACCGCTTCGCTGGCCTCAAGCCCGGCGACCGCTGGTGCCTGTGCGTGCAGCGCTGGCGCGAAGCCTTGCTGGCCCATGTCGCGCCGCCGATCTTCCTGCGCAGCACCCACCACAGCGCCTTGCAGGTGCTGGCACTGGAGGACTTGCTGGCCCACGCGCTGGACAGCGAGACCACTCCTTGACCACTGCCTTGACGCTGGATTCCTTCCCCCTCGGCTTTCGCGCCCTGGTCATCGGCGCCAGTGGCGGCATCGGCCAGGCCTTTGTGCAGGCCCTGCGCGCCCACCCCCGCTGCGCCGAGGTGGTGGGCCTGCACCGCCGATCCCAGCCGCGCCTGGACATGGACGATGAGGCCAGCATCGGCCAGGCCGCCGACGCCCTGCGTGCAGGTGGCACGTTCCACCTCATCATCCACGCGGCAGGCGTGTTGCACGGCCCCCGCTTCATGCCCGAAAAAAAGCTGGGCGACCTGAACTACGCCCAGCTCGAAGCCACCCTGCGCGCCAACACCCTGGGCCCGGCGCTGGTGCTACGCCACTTCGTGCCGCTGCTGGACCACCAGCGCGGCGTGCTGGCGCTGCTCTCGGCCAAGGTGGGCAGTATTGGCGACAACCGCCTGGGTGGCTGGTACAGCTACCGCGCGTCCAAGGCCGCGCTCAACATGCTGGTGAAAACCGCCGCCATCGAAGTGGCCCGCAGCCACCCGCAGGCGGTGCTGATCAGCCTCCACCCCGGTACGGTGAACACCGCACTGTCCCAGCCCTTCCGGGGCGCGCAAATCGGCCGCGCGCCCCACGAGGCCGCAGCTGACATGCTGCGCGTGCTGGACCGACTCACTCCGTCCGAGTCGGGCGGCTTTTTTTCTTACACGGGGGAGCCGTTGCCCTGGTAAGGTATGGGCGACATGCGCGCACCCATCTGCAGTGCTGCATCTCACCCTACTCCGGAGCCGCCATGCGCCCCATCCCCGCCACCCCCACAGACATCGGCGACGGTGAAGACCGCCTGGTCGATGTGCACAGCCCCGAGGTTCCCCCATCCATCCGCGCCGGTGTGCTGCGGTTGATGCAGCCGGGCGACCAGCTCTGGCGTTGCCCGCGCCGGTCTGCGCCGCGCGGGCTGCTGGGGGTGCTGGGCGTGGGGCCGCGCGATGGGGTGATCGAGTGGTGGCTGGTGGATGCCCAGGGCGGGCTGATCGAGGCGTTCTGGGAAGAAAGTTAAAGCCAAATACGGCCTCAGCGCTTTTAAATAGTGCGCAAACAGCTATCTTTTTTATAGCATTTGCGTGAGCTGAACGCGACAGGCGCTAACATGCGCTTACAAACCCGCCCCGCGCCGCCGTGCGCGAGGATTCACGCCATGTCGCCTTTCAAGCAGTTCATTTTTGGTGCCGCCCAGTTTCAGGAGCGCGAGGAATACCTTGAGTTCCAGTACAGTTCCTGATCGTGCTGATCCTGGCCGTGATCGGGGCGGTGGGTTTCTTTCTGGGGGCGCTGTTGTGGGTGGAGCAAGCGCCTTCGCCCTCGCGCTTTGTGGCGCCCTACTCGGGCACCGAGCTGGTCGATGCGGTCATGGCCATGGGCTTGCTGGCCTTCTTGTTCCATGTGTACCGGGCGCGCTCCATGTCGTTCTACCACCGGCTGCAGGAGTCCAAGGAGCGCCTGCGTGCCATGGCGTCCACCGACGTGCTGACCGGGCTGCTCAAAGCCCCGTGCCTACTACGAGCGCTGCGATCAGTTCTTGCTTGCCACGCGGCGCAAGCGCTCACCGTTTGCAGTGCTGTTCATCGATCTGGACCACTTCAAGGCCATCAACGACCAGCACGGCCATGCCACGGGCGATGTGGTGTTGCAGTGTGTGGGGCACCTGATTGCACAGAGCGTGCGCCAGTCGGATCTGGCCGGGCGCATTGGGGGCGAGGAGTTTGCGGTGCTGCTGCCCGATACCGAGGCCCAGGGCCTGCGCCTGTCCATCAGTGCCAGCATTGGCGTGGCCCTTGGGGGCATGGCCGAGCAAAACATGCAGGACGTCCAGCACCAGGCCGACCTGGCCATGTACGAGGCCAAGGCGGCCGGGCGCAACCGCGTCACCCTGTTCAAACCGCCGCAGGCCGTGCCCAACCCCCTGGCCGCAGGGTGAGCGGCCGCCCCCTGTGTTCTGCCCCAGGGGCAGCCTGCTGACGCACGCACGCGCTGCGGCACAGCACGGGGTGGGGCCGCACTACACTTGCGGGTTTTCCCTCTGCCGCTTTATTGCCATGACGTACTGCGTCGCCATCAAACTCCACGCTGGGCTGGTGTTCCTGTCCGATTCGCGTACCAATGCCGGGCTGGACCAGATCAGCTCGTTCCGCAAGATGATGGTGTACGAGAAGCCGGACGATCGCTTCATGGTGCTGCTGTCGGCGGGCAACCTGAGCATTTCGCAGTCGGTGCGCGAGATTCTGCAAACCACGCAGATCAAGGACGAGCACGACGGCGAGCCCACCACCATCTGGAACGCGCGCAGCATGTTCGACGCCGCCCGCGTCTTGGGTGCGGCGGTGCGCCATGTGCACGAGCGCGATGGCGCATCGCTCAAGCGCTCGGGGCTGGACTTCAATGTGTCGCTGATCTTTGGCGGCCAGATCCGGGGCGAGGGCATGCGTCTGTTCCAGGTGTATTCGGCGGGCAATTTCATCGAGGCCACGTCCGAGACGCCCTACTTCCAGGTCGGCGAATCCAAATACGGCAAGCCCGTGCTCGACCGCGTGATCACCCCCGACACCCCGCTGGACGAAGCCGCCAAGTGCGCGCTGGTATCCATGGACAGCACGCTCAAGTCCAACCTCTCGGTGGGCCTGCCGCTGGACCTGGTGCTGTACGAGGTGGACCGTTTCACCTCGGACAAGATCGTGTGCATCGGCACCGACAACCCCTACTTCACCATGCTGCGCGAGCGCTGGGGGGAAAAGCTGCGCCAGGTGTTCGACAGCATCGAAAGCCCCAACTGGAGCGGCGGCGCGACCGAGGTGCCGATCGTGATGCCACACGCGCAGTGCAAGCCGCTCAAGAAGATATCGACCCCGCAGGACAAGCTGGTCTAGAACCTCTCTCAGAATGAACCGCATCGTCTTTTCCCACGGCAACAGCTTTCCGTCGGGCACCTACAGCGCCCTGTTTGAGCACCTGCGCGCGCGCGGCTTTGAGGTCAGCGCGGTGGACCGCTTTGGCCACGACCCGCGCTTTCCCGTCACCGACAACTGGCCGCACCTGGTGGAGCAACTGGCCGAGTTTGCCGCCGATCGGGTGCGCACCTCGGGCGGCCCGGTGTACCTGGTGGGCCATTCGCTGGGCGGCATCCTCAGCGTCATGGCCGCCGCCCGCCACCCCGAGCTGGCGCGCGGCGTGCTGATGCTGGACTCCCCACTGCTGGGCGGCTGGCGTGCCACCACCGTGGGTGCCGCCAAGCGCACGCAGGTGATCGGCGCCATCTCACCCGCCCGCGTGAGCCGCATGCGCCGCAACAGCTGGCACAGCACCGAAGAGGCCTACGAGCATTTCCGCAAGAAAAAAGCCTTTGCCCGCTGGGATCCACAGGTGCTGCGCGACTACGTGACCCACGGCCTGTACGACGAGGATGACCGCCGCGTGCTCGCCTTCGACCGCGCGGTGGAAAGCGCCATCTACAACACCATGCCGCACCACCTGGGCAGCCTGCTGCGCAAGCACCCCCTGCGCTGCCCGGCGGCCTTCATCGGCGGACGTGCCTCGGTGGAAATGCGCCAGGCCGGCATGGGCCTGACCGAGCGCGTGACCCAGGGGCGGATGATGATGCTGGACGGCACCCACCTCTTCCCCATGGAAAAGCCCCTGGTCACCGCTGCCGCCGTCGAAGCCGCGCTGCGCAACCTGGCCTCCATCACGCACGACTGAGCGTCTGTCCGCGCCCCTCGCGGTGCGCGCTGCCCCTGCAGCCTGTGCGCCAACGGCATTTGACCTACACTTTGTCACATTCGTGTGCCCCTGCGGGGTGCACACTCCTTTTGGCCGTGCCACCCCTGCCCCCCCGCTGCCCTGCCCATGACACGCGCGTTTGTGCCCTGGTTCCTGACCCTTGCAGCGCCCCCCCTGCGCGGCGGGCTGTGGCGCGTGGCCGCGGTGCTGGCACTGTGGCTGGGGTGTGCCAGCGTGCAGGCGCAACCCGCGCCGCTGCAATTGCAGGCCCAGCAGCCTGCCGCCGGACTGTGGCAGGCCCTGCAGATGCTGCCCGACCCCGAACAACGCTACACCGCGCAGGAGCTGCTGCAGGGTGGCCCCGCCTTTGGCCCCATGCCGCCCACCCAGGGCACGCTGGGTGTGCGCGCGGAGCCCGTCTGGCTGCGCCTGCCACTGGAGCTGGCTGCCAGTGCCCCGGGTCGCTGGGTGCTGGACATCGACTACGCGCCGCTGCAGCGCATCGACCTGGTGCTGGCCAGCGGCGGGCGCGTCGTGCAGCAGGCCGCGCTGGGCAGCCATGTGCCCTTTGCACAGCGCCCGCTGCCCACCCGCTCGCACGCGGTGGAGCTGGATCTGCAACCGGGCGTGGCCTACGAGCTGCTGCTGCGCGTGCAGACCCAGGGCGCCATGGTGCTGCCGCTGCGCCTGTCCCCCCCGGCCATGCACGCCGAAAACGCTTTGCGCGAACAGATGCTGCAAGGCCTGTTCACAGGTCTGGCGCTGTCCCTGTGGATCTACAGCCTGGCGCAGTGGGTCAACCAGCGCGAGGTGCTGTTCCTGCAGTACACCTTGCTGATCTCGGGCAGCCTGCTGTTCTCGCTGCATTTCTTTGGCGTGGGGGCGCAGTACCTGTGGGTCGGCCTGCCCTGGTTCGAGCAGCACGCCAGCGGCATGTCGGCCCTGATGGCCACCTGCGGCTCTTTCTTGTTCATAGGCCAGGCCCTGGCGGCGGGCAACCCACGCAACCGGCTGATGCGCGCCATGCGCTGGGGCGCCGCGGGCACGGCGCTGCTGGCCCTGGCCTTTGCGCTCGACCTGTTCGACACCCGCGTGCTGGCGGCCATCGTCAGCGTGCTGGGCCTGGTGCCTGCACTCATGGGCATTCCCGGTGCCGTGGCGCGCATGCGCCAGGGCGATGCGGTGGGCGGCACGCTGCTGCTGGCCTGGCTGGTGTACTTCGTGGCCACGGCCACGGTGATTGGCGTGATCCGGGGCTGGGTGCCGGTCAACTTTTGGACGCTGCATTCCTTCCAGTTCGGCGCCACGCTGGACATGCTCTTGTTCATGCGCGTGCTGGGCCTGCGCTCCAAGGCCCTGCGCCTGGCCGCCGAAAACGCCCGCACCGAGCGCGACACCCTGCACTGGCTGGCCCACACCGACCCCCTGACCAACCTGCCCAACCGCCGCGGCATGCAGGAAGCCCTGTCCAACGCCCTGCGGCTGTGCTGCCACGAGCAGCAACTGGCCGTGTACCTGTTGGACCTGGACGGCTTCAAGCCCGTCAACGACGAGCACGGCCACGATGTGGGCGATGAACTGCTGGTGGCCGTGGCCCGCCGCCTGCAAGGCCATGTGCGCGCCACCGACCTGGTGGCACGCCTGGGGGGCGACGAATTTGTGGTGGTGGCCAGTGCGCTGGAAAGCCCGGCCCAGGCACACGACCTGGCGAACAAGCTGCTGGATGCATTCCATGCGCCCTTCACCCTGTCATCCACCAAGGTGCAGGTGGGCCTGACCATTGGGTACGCACTGGCGCCGCTGGACGCCTACGACGCTGCCAGCCTGCTCAAGCTGGCCGATGCCGCCATGTACCAGGGAAAACAGAACGGCAAGTTCCGCGTGCAGCGCAGCACCGAGCAGTTGGCAATGCCCTGAGAGCCTGTCCGGGCTCTGGGAGCCTCAGCGGCAGCAGCGGTAGGCCAGGCCCAGGCTGATGCCGTAGTTGTCGGGCTTGACCGCCAGCGGGCTGCGCCGGGCGTTGCCACGCAGTTGCGAATAGCGCACGCCGCCAAACACCACCCAGCGGTCAGACACCGCGCTCTTGAACTCCAGCCCCACGTCCTGGCTGAAAAGCCCGCCCCCCGGCACATAGGCGGGCAAAGGTGTGCTCACCCCGGAGGCACTGAGCGGCACGCCCATGCGGCCTTGCATGTAGGTGCTGTCGGCCAGCGTGAAGCCCAGGGCAAAAGCGATTTCACTGTAGGGGCTGACCTGGATTTCATAACGCGCCGTGGTCTGGAGCGTGGCCCCGCCATCGCGGCCCAGCAGGTCCTGGCTCAGGGTGGAACGCACCGAGGCATGCTTGTTGAAGTCATAGATGACGCTCAGGCGCCCGCGCAAGGTGCGCTCCACCTCGGGCAGGCCCTGGAGCATCGGCTCGTCACTGCCCTTGCGGCCGCCATCCATGCGCAGACCGGCGCTCAGGCGCAGGTTTTCCCACTGCAAGAGCTTGGCGGTCACGCCCGAGTCGCGTGCGTCCAGGTCAAAGTCCAGCAAAGAACCGCCGCCGCCCGAGCTGAGGGTGAAACGCCCCACCTCCAGCCCGATGACGGGCCGGATGCCCGTGCTGCGCTCGGTGCTGCCGGGATAGCTGGCTCCGTTGCTGATCGACGCCCCCAGCGACCAGGTGTAGCCAGAGCGACTTTCCTCGGGTACGGGCATGCGCAGTTGCGCCGTCGCCAGCGCAGGCAGCGCCAGGCCCAGCGCCAAGGCCCAGGGAGCACAGGTGATAGAGCGTTGCATGGCAGAGATTATCAACCGATCTAGGAGCCTGTCGGACTTGGGGCGTCGAAAGCGAAAATGGGCCCCAGCGAGGACAGTTTTCGCCGGGTTTGCAGCCCCATAGCGGGGCTATGGGGCAAAAAGACGGTGAAAAATGGATCGCTGCGGCCCATTTGCAGCCGACGATTCCCAAGTCCGACAGGCTCCTGGGGGCATCAGGCGCTCCAGGGAATCCATCCCGTCCAGGCCGTCAACAGCACCAGCAGGCCAAAGGCTATGCGGTACCAGGCAAAGGGCACAAAACTGTGCGTGCTGATATAGCGCAGCAACCAGCGCACACACAGCCAGGCACTCACAAACGAAAAGAACAGGCCCACGGCAAACATGGGCAGGTCGGCCACCTGCAGCAGCTCACGCTCCTTGTACAGGCTGTACACCCCGGCGCCGATGAGTGTGGGAATGGCCAGAAAGAACGAATAGTCCGTGGCTGCCTTGCGCGACAGGCCCAGCAGCATGCCGCCAATGATGGTGGCACCGCTGCGGCTGGTGCCCGGCACCATCGCCAGGCACTGCACCAGGCCCACCTTGAGCGCATCGACCGGCCCCATGTCGTCCACTTCGGCAATGCGCGTGGCCGACTGCGGGCGTCGCTCGGCCCACAGGATGATGAAGCCGCCGATGATGAAGGTGCTGGCCACCACGGTGGGCGTGAACAAATGCGCCTTGATGGCCTTGCCCAGCAACAGCCCCAACAGCACCGCCGGGAAAAAACCAATCAGCACATTGAGCGCAAAGCGCTGCGCACTGCGCTGGCTGGGCAGTGCCACCAAGGTGGCACGAATCTTCTGCCAGTACACCAGGATGACGGCAAAGATGGCCCCGGTCTGGATGGCGATGTCGAAGACCTTGGCCTTGGCATCATCAAAACCCAGCAAGGCCCCCGCCAGGATCAGGTGGCCCGTGGAGGATATGGGAAGAAACTCGGTCAGGCCCTCGACCACACCCATGATGGCGGCCTTGACCAGCAATACGATGTCCACGCGCGTCCTTGTTCAATCAATGCGAAAGCGCGGATTATGTCCGCTGGGAGCCGCCCTGCCCCCGCCAACGATCACAGCTCGCTGACCGGGATCTGCCGGGTGGCCACGATCTTGTCGATGGTCTTGCCGTCCATGTCCACCACCTCGAAGGTCCAGCCCTCCCAGGTCACGGTGTCGGTCTCCTTGGGCAGCCGTCCCGTCAGCAGCATCAGCATGCCGCTCAGGGTGTGGTAGCGGCCGCGCTCCTCTTCCGGAACGCTGTCCAGGTTCAGGCGGTCCTTGAGTTCGGGCACCGGAATATGCCCATCGAGCAGCCAGCTTCCGTCCTCACGCTGCACGGCCCACGAGGTCTCCGGATCGCGGGGCTGGAACTCGCCGGTGATGGCTTCGATCAGGTCCTGCAGCGTGACAATGCCCTGCACTTCGCCGTACTCGTCGATGACGAAGGCCATGTGCACATCCGACAGACGAAAGTTGTCCAGCAGTTCCATGCCGGTGATGGTTTCCGGAACGTACAGCGCCGCCTGCAGGGGCTGGTCCGCCAGCCCGTGCCCGTGTTCCTTGAGCCTGCGCGAGAGCCACTGCCGGGCATTGACCACGCCCAGAATATTGTCCATGCCGCCGCGCACCACCGGAAAGCGCGCGTGGTCCGATGTGTCGATGCGTTGAAGGTTCTCTTCAAACGACGCATCCATGTCCAGGCACACCACGTCGCCCCGCGGCACCATCAGGGAGCCAATCTGCCGGTCATCAAGCCGGAACACGTTCCGGACCATGGTGTGCTCGTGCGACTCGATGACACCAGCCGTCGTGCCCTCGACGAGCATGGCGTGGATCTCTTCCTCGGTCACGGGGCTGCCGCTGGTCTCCTTCACCCCCAGCAAACGCAACAGCGTGCGGGTGGAGGTGGACAGCAGGATCACAAAAGGCTTGGTGGCGACCGCCAGCAGGTGGATGGGCCGTGCCACCAGCCGCGCAAACAACTCGGGGTACGACTGGCCAATGCGCTTGGGCACCAATTCGCCCACCACGATGGAAAAATAGGTAATCACCACCACCACCAGACCGGTGGCCGCATAGTCGGCATAGGGCAACGGCACCCCGGCAAGACCCAGCCATGCGGCCAGGGGGCCGGCCAAGGCGGCCTCGCCCACGATGCCGTTGAGTACGCCAATCGACGTGATGCCGATCTGGATGGTGGACAGGAAACGCGTGGGGTCTTCGCCCAGCTTCACCGCAGCGGCCGCACCGCTGTCGCCCTCATCAATCAATTTCTGCAGGCGCGCCTTGCGCGCCGTGACCAAAGCGATCTCAGACATGGCAAAGAGACCGTTGAGACAGATGAGGGCGAACAGTATTGCTATTTCCATACGACGGGCTTGTGTTTGCCCTGAGAGTCAAGAAGCAACGGATTGTACGAACTCGCCCCCGCAAGCCTGCATTGGCATGCCGAGATGCTCACTCGTGCCGCAGCGCGACGATGGGCTGCAGCCGCGCCGCACGCCGCGCCGGGTAATAGCCAAAGAACACGCCCACCAGGCCCGCAAAGCCCACGGCCAGCAGCACGGACCAGGGCTCCATGACGGCGCTCCAGCCGGTAGCGCGCTCCACCGCCCAGGTGGCCAGCACGCCCAGCGCCACGCCGATGGCGCCTCCCACCAGGCTGAGCGTGACCGATTCGATCAGGAACTGCGCCAGGATGTCGCGCCCACGCGCGCCCACGGCCATGCGCAGGCCGATCTCGCGCGTGCGCTCGGTCACACTCACCAGCATGATGTTCATGATGCCGATGCCGCCCACCAGCAGGCTCACGCCCGCGACAGCGGCCAGCAGCGCGGTCATCACGCGGCTCGACTCTTCCTGCGCCTGCAGCACCTCCGACAGGTTGCGGATGCTGAAGGTATCGTCGCCGCCCTCGGGCACGCGCAGGCGCTGGCGCAGCAGCGTGCGCATGGACTCCTCGGCCCGCGCCATGTCGGCCCCGGCGCGCACCTTGACGTGGATGGACCAGATGCGACGCACGTTGCCGCCCGCATTCCAGATGCGGTTGCGGAAGGTGGACATGGGCACGATGACGATGTCGTCCTGGTCCTGCCCCACCGCGTTCTGCCCCTTGGCGGCCAGCACGCCCACCACGGTGAAGGGCACGCCACGCACACGCACCGTCTGGCCCAGCGGGTCGTCGTCGGCAAACAGCTCGCGCGCAGCAGTCTGGCCCAGCCAGGCGACCTTGGCCGAACCCTGCTGCTCGGCCGCCTCGAAAAGGCGGCCCGCGGCCAGCGGCCATTCGCGCGCCTCCAGGTAGTCGTTGGTGGTGCCGAAGATGGTGGTGTTCCAGTTGGCGTTTTGCGCCACCGCCTGGGCCGTGGTGCGCGACGAGGGCGCGGCCACCTGCACTTCGGGCACCTCGCGGGCCAGGGCTTCGGCATCCTCTTCGGTAAAGCGCGAGCGCGTCTGCGCCCCCAGGCGCACGCCGGCCGCGCTCAGGCTGCCGGGCACCACCAGCACGATGTTGGAGCCCAGGCCCTTGATCTGCTCCTGCACGCGCTCGGTCGCGCCCCGGCCCACGGCCAGCATGGTGATGACTGCGCCCACACCAATGATGATGCCCAGCATGGTGAGCACGCTGCGCAGCAGGTTGGCCGTGAGCGCCCGCAGGGCAGCGCGCAGCGCGGTGTGCAGGTTCATGCGCGCCCCTGCGGCAGCGCCGCACTGGTAGCCGCCTGCTGTGCATGGCCGGGCTGGGCCTGGTCCTGCACGATGGCGCCGTCGCGCAGCACGATGCAGCGGCGCGCCCAGGCGGCCACGTCGTGCTCGTGCGTGACCAGCACCACGGTGATGCCCTGGGCGTTGAGCTGCGCGAGCAAGGCCATGGTGTCCTCGGAGGTCTGCGAATCGAGTGCGCCCGTGGGCTCGTCGGCCAGGATGAGCGCGGGCTGCGTGACCAGGGCGCGCGCAATGGCCACGCGCTGCTGCTGCCCGCCCGACAGCTCTGCGGGGGTGTGCGCCGCGCGCTCGGCCAGGCCCACGCGCGCCAGCGCCGCGCGGGCGCGGGCCTGGCGCTCGGCCGGCTTGACACCGGCATAGACCAGGGGCAGTTCCACATTCTCCAGCGCGCTGGTGCGTGCCAGCAGGTTGAACTGCTGGAACACAAAGCCAATCCGCCGGTTGCGGATGGCAGCCAACGCATCAGGCGCCAGCGCATGCACGGCCTCGCCCGCCAGGTGGTAACTGCCGCCGTCGGGCAGGTCCAGGCAACCCAGGATGTGCATGAGCGTGGACTTGCCCGAGCCCGAGGCGCCCATGATGGCGACGAACTCGCCCGCGTCGATCTGCAGCGACACGCCGCGCAGCGCGTGCACGGTCTGCCCGCCCATGGCGTAGGCCTTGGTGAGCGCCTGCGCGTCGATCAGGGGTGGAGCCATGCGCAAGCCTTGCTCAGAAAGAAAGGCGCGGCGCACCGTTACGCGCCGGGGCACTGCTGGCCGGGCTGGCCACGCCGGTGATGACCTGGCGCCCCTCGGCCAGCAGCGCCGCCTGTTCGGGCGTGGGCAGCAGCTCGGTGTGGCTGCCGTCGCTCAGGCCCAGCGCCACCTGCAACGCAAGCGGCCGGCCGTCCTCGTCCAGCACGTGGAGGCGCCCACGTGCGCCCGCAGCAGGCTTGGCAAATTTTGCATCTTTTTGGCCTGTAGCGCCCGTATTTTGTGTGCCAGTAGCTATATTTTTTGTAGCATCCGGCACGGCTGTGGGCACGGGCTCCACGCCGGGCAGGCGCACGCGCAGCGCGGCGTTGGGCACCTTGAGCACGCCGTCGCGCTGTTCGGTCACGACGCGCACATTGGCTGTCATGCCGGGCAGCAGGCGCCCGTCGCGGTTGGCAAAGTGCACCGCCGCCACGTAGGTGACCACGTTGTTGGCCGCAATGGCCGCCTTGCGCACTTGGTCCACCTGGCCGTCAAAGGTCTCGCCGGGGAAGGCATCGACGGTAAAGCGCGCCGCCTGCCCAGGGCGGATGCGGCCCACATCGGTTTCGTCCACGCTCACTTCCACGCGCATGTCGCGCAGGTTCTGCGCAATCACAAACAGCTCGGGCGCCTGCAGGCTGGCCGCAACGGTCTGCCCGCGCTCGACCGCGCGCTTGATCACGATGCCATCCACCGGCGAGGTGATGCGTGTGCGCGAAAGGTTGGTCTGCGCCTGCGCCAGTGCCGCCTCGCGCTGGCGCACGCTGGAGCGTGCGGCCTGCACCTGCGCGGCGGTGATGGCGGCCTGCGCCTGCGCCGCACGCAAGGCCTCGGTGCTGGTGCGCACCAGGGCCTGGGCGCGCTCGGCCTCGCTCTGGGCGATGAAGCCCTGCGCCACCAGGTCGGTCTTGCGCCGCAGGTCGCGCCCGGCCTCGGCCAGATCCACCTGCGCGCGCGACACCGTGGCCTCGCTGGCCAGCACGTTGGCCTGAGCCACCAGCACCTGCGAGCGCGCCGCCTCCAGGTCGGCCTGGGCCTGGCGCACCTGGAATTCAATGAGCTGCGGATCGATCTGCGCAATGATCTGGCCCGCCTTGACCTCGGAGTTGAAGTCGGCAAACAGCTCGCGGATCTGGCCCGACACCTGCGTGCCCACCGACACCTGGGTGACCGGCATGACCTGCCCCGAGGCCTGCACCGACGCCACCACCGCGCCGCGCTCGATGGCAGCGGTGCGGTACTGCGGCGCCTGGGCGGCCTGGCGGGTGTACCACCACATGGCCCCGCCCAGCGCCAGGGCCAGGGCAATGCCTGCTGCGGCATAGGTTTTGGATTGCATGGGCTGGATTCTAGAAAGCCCGCCGCCGCCGCTCACGCCGTCCAGCAAGCACTTGGCTCCCACACAAGGGCATTGCGTCGCACGGCGCTTGGCGCAGGAGGAACCCGGGGGCACAGTGGCGCCCAGGCCCCAACGGCCACACACCCCCAGGAGCAACGCCATGTCCCCACTGTCCCCCCAAGCCACCCCCGAATCCACCGAACGCCTGGCCCGCAAACGTGCCAAGGCCAAGCTGGGCTGGTACATCCATGCCACGGTGTACCTGCTGGTCAACCTCTTCCTGGCCTTTGTGGCCACCCGCCACGCCCAAGGCTGGGCTGCCTTTCCAGCGCTGGGCTGGGGCCTGGGGCTGCTGATCCACGGCGCAGCGGTGTGGCTGGCGCTGCCCGGCGGCTCGCTCTACGGCCAGTTGCTGGAGCGCGAGCGCGCCGCGCTGCAGCGCCAACAAAGCCACTGACACCCACCGCGCTGGCGCACAATCGCGCCAGCCCGCCCCTTGCCCGAGATGACCTCCATCGAACTCCGCCCCCTGCTGCGCCACGGCCTGCTGTCCGCGCTGTTCTGCTGCGCCATCGCGTTGGCCCTGACCCTGGCGGGCCATGGCCCGTGGGATGTGCAACTGGTGTACTCGCTGGCCATCGGGCTGGTGTCCTGGCTGGTCATCGACCTGGGCCGCATGCTGCTGACCGGGGCGGACTGCACCGGCTGGCCCCACGGCTGGCGGGGCCTGGCGTTGATTGCCGTGGGCACCCTGACGGGCTTTGGTGTCGGCGGGCTGGTCGGCGACGCCTACAGCGGCGCGAGCCAAGCCCTGTGGCACCACCGGGCCGGGCCTGCGACCCTGGTCATCACCGTGGTCGCGGGCATCGCCATCTCGTTCTTCTTCTACAGCCGGGCCAAGGCTGAGCACCTGCAACGGCACATGGCCCAAGCCCAGCACGAGGCCACGCAAGCGCGCCTCAAGCTGCTGGAGGCGCAGCTGGAGCCGCACATGCTGTTCAACACCCTGGCCAACCTGCGCGTGCTGGTAGGCAGCGACCCCGCGCGCGCCCAGGCCATGCTGGACCACCTGATTGCCTACCTGCGCGCCACACTCAGCGCATCGCGTGCCACGCTGCACCCATTGGCCGACGAGATGGACCGCCTGCGCGACTACCTGGAGCTGATGGCCGTGCGCATGGGGCCGCGCCTGGCCTATGCACTGGAAGTGCCCGAGGCCCTGCACGCCATTCCCGTGCCCCCGCTGCTGCTGCAACCGCTGGTGGAAAACGCCATCCGCCACGGGCTGGAGCCCCAGGTGGAAGGTGGCCGCATCACTGTGCGCGCGCACACCGACGCCAACCAGCGGCTGGTACTGGAGGTGTGCGACACCGGCGCGGGCCTGGCGGCGGGCGCACCCGCCACCTCCAGTGCAGCAGGCCGCAGTTTTGGCCTGGCCCAGGTGCGTGAACGCCTGAGCACCTTGTACGGGGACCAGGGAACTATTGAATTGATAGCGCAACCCGCAGGCGGGACGTGCGCCAGAGTCCAATTTCCTTACAAATCCACAAACCCATGACCGCCCCCCGCGCCCTGATTGCCGAAGACGAGCCCCTGCTCGCCGCCGCCCTGCAGCAGGCCCTGGCCCAGGCTTGGCCCGAACTGCAGGTGCAGGCCACCGTGGGCGATGGGCAGTCTGCCGTGCGCCAGGCGCTGGCGCTGCGGCCCGAGGTGCTGTTCTTCGACATCCGCATGCCCGGCCAGAGCGGTCTGGACGCCGCCGCCGAACTGGCCGACGCCTGGCCCGCCGATCAGCCTTTTCCGGCGCTGGTGTTCGTGACCGCCTACGACCAGTACGCCGTGCAGGCCTTCGAGGCCCAGGCGGTGGACTACCTGCTCAAGCCTGTGCAGGCCGCGCGCCTGCAAAAAACAGTGCAAAAACTGCAGCTAGCGCTTACCCCTCAAGCGCCAGCAGCTATCAATTTAGAAGCAACCCTGGCCCAACTGCGCAACCTGTTGGCCGCGCCCGGTTTGGCCGCACCTGCACCACCATCCGCGCCGCTCACCGTCATCCAGGCCAGCAGCGGCAACCAGATCCACCTGGTGCCGGTGGCCGAGGTGCTCTACTTCGAGGCCGCCGACAAGTACGTGCGCGTGCTCACCACCGGGCGCGAGTACCTGATCCGCACCCCGCTGAAAGAGCTCGCAGCCCAGCTGGACGCGTCCGAGTTCTGGCAGGTGCACCGCGGCACGCTGGTGCGCGCCAGTGCCATTGCCAGCGTCACGCGCGACGAGGCCGGGCGCCTGCATCTGGCCTTGCGCCAGCGGCCCGAAACACTGGCCGTGAGCCGCCTCTACGCCCACCTGTTCAAGGCCATGTAAGGCCACGCTGAACAAAGCCCCCGCACGCACCCGCCAAACACCTGGCGGGTAAAATTCAGGCTGGGTGTACGCGCCGCAAGGGCGCGACAGGTTCATGCGCTGGTCGGGCCGCCGCGCGGCTTGCCTGCGACTGGAACCCATGGCACCCACCCCCCTGCAATGGATTGCCGCTGCCCTGTTCGGCATCGCCCTGCTCCACACCTTCTCCACCAAGCAGTTCGAGCGGCTCTCGCACCGCTTTCCGCGCCATGCGGGCCTGTTCCACCTGCTGGGCGAGGTGGAGGTGGTGTTCGGCTTCTGGGCCATGGTGCTCATCGTTGCCATGGCCCTGGTGGGCGGCGGCGCGCAGGCGCTGCAGTACGCCGAATCGCGCAACTACACCGAGCCGCTGTTCGTCTTCGTGGTGATGGTCATCGCCGCCTCGCGGCCCGTGCTGCGCACCGTGGTGGCCCTGGTGGACACCGCGGCGCGCTGGCTGCCCCTGCCCACCCCCATGGCCAACGCTTGGCTGGGGCTGGCTGCCGTGCCGCTGCTGGGCTCGCTCATCACCGAGCCCGCGGCCATGACCATCGCCGCCCTCATGCTGGCGCCGCAGATCTTCCGCACCGGGGTGCCCGAGCGGCTCAAGTACCTGGCGCTGGGCGTGCTGTTCGTCAACGTGTCCATCGGCGGCACGCTCACCTCGTATGCCGCGCCGCCCGTGCTCATGGTGGCAAGCACCTGGCAGTGGGACAGCGCCTTCATGCTCGCCACCTTCGGCTGGAAGGCCGCCGTGGCCGTGCTGATCAATGCCACCGCCTGCACGTTTGTGCTGCGCAGGCACTTGCCGCACGCCAGCGCACTGGAGGCGGGCCGTCAGGCCCAGCCCCCGGTGCCCGCCGCCGTGGCGTGCGTGCACATCCTGCTGCTGGCCGGGGTGGTGCTGTTTGCGCACCATCCGGTGGTGTTCCTCGGCCTGTTTCTGATGTTTTTGGGTTTTGCCCAGGCCTACGAGCGCCACCAGAGCCCGCTGATCCTGAAGGAGGCGCTGCTCGTGGGCTTCTTCCTGGCCGGTCTGGTGGTGCTGGGCGGCATGCAGCAATGGTGGCTGCAGCCCATCGTCTCGGGCCTGGAGCCGCTGGCCCTGTTCGCGGGCGCGCTGGGCCTCACGGCCATCACCGACAACGCAGCGCTGACCTACCTGGGCTCGCTGATCGAAGGCATCTCCGACCCCGCCAAATACATGCTGGTGGCCGGGGCCGTGGCTGGCGGCGGCCTCACAGTGATTGCCAACGCACCCAACCCGGCTGGCGTGGCGCTGCTCAAGCGCGGCTTTGCAGACGAAACCATTGGCGCGGGCGGCCTGCTGCTGGGCGCGCTGGGCCCCACGGCGGTGGCGGCCACCGCCTTTCTGCTGCTCTGAAGGTGCTTGCGCTGGGCTCCAGCCTAGGGCCTGTTCACACTATTTTTGCCAGTGCGAACAGGCCCTAAAGATGGAAATCGCCCGCAGCTTCCGGCTGGTACAGCACTTTTTCGATTCGGATGTGGCAGGTTCGGTTCGGAATCCGCCAGTCAAAGGCATCGCCCTCTCGGTAGCCCAGGATCGCCGTGCCGATGCCAGAGCACACCGATAGCTTTCCGGCGCGGTCGTCCGCATCCTCGGGGTACACCAGCGCGACTTCAAGCTCCTCGTCGTCCACCTGCAGCAAGGCCTTGGAGTTCATGGTGACGACGTCCTCCGCCACATTCCATGGATCGACGACGATGGCACGCTCGATCTCGTGTTCCAGCTCAAAGATGTCCGAGCCCCGTTCGAATTCGACCAGGCTTCTGAGCCTGGCCTTGTCGAACTCGGTGATGTAGATGTCGGAGGTATGGACCGCAGGGCTTTCGCGCAGGAGCCGGAGATAGCGATCCGAGCTCATGGCCAGGGACTTCATCGCGGGCGTTTCGCTTTCCAGCACGAAACCGCTGCGCACAAAAGCCTTGAGCGACCGCGCGTTGTCCGGGTGGATTTTGGCGATCAGCCTCTCGGCCCGCATGTCGAAGAAGGCAAGCTTCATGCCTTCGCGGATGGCGCTGGCCCCGAGCTTTCGGCCCCAGTTGTCACGATTGCCGATGACCAGGACCATTTCGCAGTCCGTGCCCGCCTTGACGAGGCGCACAAAGCCGACGGGCACGTCATGCCGGTCGTAGGCCATGAAGAACCGGCCGCCCTGGTTGAACAGATGGGTCAGGATGGGCAACTGGACGCGCCCGATGACCTGCTCGATGAAGCGGGAGACATGGCGCGAGTCGCTCAGATAGCGGGTGACGTCTTCGTCCTCCAGCCAGTCCATCAGAGTCAACGCGTTTGCCCGGGAGATCTCTGGACACAGAGAAATGAAAGGCTTGTTCATCTTCACCACCTTTGGTTTCAAGAATGAAAGCCTTTCATGGCTGCGGCCATGACGGTTCTTTCGAGTGACTTTGCATTTTAAAGCCACAAGCAGGGATGGCCAAAGGGAGGCCATCAGTCCAGCTCGGGCAATTCGATCACCGCACGCCAGGGCACGCCGTCCAGCGCCTCGTAGTGCGCCACCACCAGGGCGCGGTCGGGCGCCTGCGCCGTGTCGGCCAGCGCCTGGCGCAGGTAGCGTATCGAGGCGCGGTCCAGTCCGGCCACAGGTTCGTCGATGAGTGTGAGCGGCGCCCCCGAGGCCAGGGCGGCGGCCATCAGCACCTTGCGGCGGGTGCCGGTGGAGAGCATGTAGAAGCCCTTGTCCAGGTGCGGGTGCAGATCAAAGCCGTCCAGGTGCGTGGCCAGCGCCGGTGCGTTCCAGTCGGGGTACTGCGCGGGCAGGCCTTGCAGCCAGGCCCGCACGATCAATGCGTCCATGGCGGGCGAGCGCGGGTCGGCCCAGAACACCTGGCGGCGGTAGGCCTGCGGCGCATCGGCCAGGGCCACCTGCCCCAAGCGCAGGCTGCCCCCGCTGGGCGGCAGTTCTGCGGCCAGCAGGCGCAACAGCGTGGTCTTGCCACTGCTTTCGCCACCACACACCAGAGTGGCGCCCGCACCCACGGAGGCGCTCCAGTCCAAAAACACCGGCCTGCCCGGATGGCTGAAGGTCAGGCCCTGCACCTGCAGCAGGGCGCTTGCGTTGTTCATGCTCATGTTTCCTGTTCTGTGTGTGGGCCGGGCGCACAATGCCGCGCATGGCCCTGCACTACCTCGATTTTGACTACAGCGAAGACGACGATGGCAATGGCACCTGGGACGCCATGGCGTCGGTCACGCCCATCCACCTGAGCGCTCTGCTGGCCGAGGTGGCCGAGGTGCTGCGCTGGGCGCACCGCAATTTTGGCGGCAGGCCCGCGCCGCTGGACGAAGGCGGCGACTGGGACTGGGTGCTGCACAGCCTGCACGAAGAAGGCGCTGCTCCGTGCGCACTGCACTACGACGCGGCCAGCGCCAGCGTGGTGCTGACCCCCGCCAGCCCCCTGCCCGCGCGACTGACGCTGACGCTCACACTGTGCGGCACGGCAGCCTTTGGCCAGGCGCTGCGGGAGCGCTTCGCGGTCTGACGCTGTTTGCCGCGCTGTCTCGTGCGAGACAGCACACCAGAAGTTCCAACGGAAAACCCTTAGCGACAAGCCGGGAGGCCGCCGCTATAAACCATGCACCAACCGCATCACACAAGGAGACGGTAGCGTGCAGATTCTGCAGTTGATGATCAGCGGCGTGGCGCAGGGGTGCATCTATGGCCTCATCGCGCTGGGCTTTGTGCTGATCTACAAGGGCACCGAAACGGTGAGCTTTGCCCAGGGTGAATTGATGATGCTGGGCGCCTTTCTGGGCCTGGCCTGCATGACGCTGATGGGCTTTCCGTTCTGGCTGGCCGTGCCCAGTGCCATTGCGGCCATGGCCGTCGTGGGCATGGGGCTGGAGCGGGTGGTGATCCGCCCCATCCTGGGCCAACCGGCGTTCTCCATCGTGATGCTGACCATTGGCGTGGGCTACACGGCGCGCGGGCTCATCACCATGATCCCCGGCATTGGCACCGAGACCTATGTGCTGCCCGTGCCCTACAAGGACGAGATCTGGGCGGTGGGCAGCCTGGTGGTGAACGTGGAGCAGTTCGTCATCATTGCCGCCACGGCCGTGCTGTGCGTGCTGCTGTATGCGTTGTTCCGTTTCACCAAGCTGGGCATTGCGATGCAGGCCTCGTCGCAAAACCAGTTGGCGGCCTATTACATGGGCATTCCGGTGCAGCGGCTCAATGGCCTGGTGTGGGCACTGGCGGCTGCGGTCGCCGCCATCGCGGGCCTGCTGCTGGCACCCATTACCTTTGTGCACGCCAACATGGGGTTCATCGGACTCAAGGCCTTTCCGGCCGCCGTGGTAGGGGGCTTTGGCAGCCTGCCGGGCGCCATTGTGGGCGGGCTGGTGATCGGGCTGGTGGAGTCCTTTGCGGGCTTTTACCTGCCCGACGGCATCAAGGACGTGGCCGCCTATGTGGTGGTGCTCATCATGCTGATGGTCAGGCCCAACGGGCTGTTTGGCGAGAAGCTGCGCAAGAAAGTCTGACCCCCACACACCATGCGTTTCATTTTCAAAACCGACTACCGCCAGGACATCCGCCTGGCCAAGCACCCCGGCCATGTGTTCTGGTACGGCCTGCTGTCGCTGCTGCTGCTGGCCGCGCCCTGGCTGCTGGCCGAATACTGGCTGGCACAGCTGACCTTTGTGCTCATCTATGCCATCGCCGGGTTGGGGCTGATGCTGCTGGCGGGCTTTACCGGCCAGTTCTCGCTGGGCCATGCGGCCTTTCTGGGCGTGGGGGCCTACACGCAGGCCGTGCTGCTGGCGGCGGGCTGGCCGTTCTTGCTGGCGCTGGCCTGTGCGGCGGGGCTGTCTGCCGCCGTGGGCGTGGTGGTGGGTTTGCCCGCGCTGCGCGTCAAGGGCATCTACCTGGGCATGGCCACGCTGGCGTTTGGTTTCATCGTCGAGGAGGTGCTGGCACGCTGGGAGTCGGTGACCGGGGGCAACGCGGGCCTGCACGTCAAGGCACCGCAGATCATGGGCTGGTCGCTCTCGGGTGGGGAGACGTTCTACTTCCTTTGCCTGTGCATCACCGTGCTGGCCACGCTGGGCCTGCTGAACCTGCTGCGTTCGCCCACGGGGCGGGCCTTTGTGGCCATCCGCGATTCGGAGATCTCGGCGCAGAGCATGGGCATCCATCTGGCGCACTACAAGACGCTGTCGTTTGCGCTGTCTGCCGCGCTGGCGGGCGTGGCGGGGGCACTGTATGCGCACAAGCTGCAGTTCATCTCGCCCGATCAGTTCAACATCCTGCAGTCCATCGACCTGCTGCTGATGATCGTGATCGGCGGCCTGGGCTCGGTGCATGGCGTGTTCCTGGGGGCACTGTTCCTGATCTCCATGCCGCAGGCAATTGCCATGGTCAAGGACTACCTGCCTGCCGCCATCGGCCAGGCGCCGGGCCTGCAGGCGGCCGTGTACGGCCTGGTGCTGATTGCCTTTGTGCTGTTCGAGCCCATGGGCCTGTACGGCCGCTGGCTCAAGGTGCGCACCTGGTTGCAGTTGTTCCCGTTCTACCGCAAGGGCATGTTCAAGCGGCAGAAGTCTTTCCAAAAATCGGATCGCCTCAAATGACGGATGTTCTTCTCAAAGCCAACGATCTGAGCGTGCGCTTTGGCGGCGTGCTGGCCGTCAACCAGGTGAGCTTCGAGGTGCGCAAGGGCGAGGTGTTCACGCTCATCGGTCCCAACGGCGCGGGCAAGACCACTGTGTTCAACCTCATCAGCCGCATCTACCAGCCCACGACGGGCGAGATCTGGTTCGAGGGCCGCAAGCTCACCGCCGAGCCTGCGCACGCGATTGCGGCTCTGGGCATTGCGCGCACCTTCCAGAACATCGAACTGTTCGAGCACGCGACTGTGCTGCACAACCTGTTGATCGGGCGCCACACGCACCGACGCACAGGCTTTGTGCACGACCTGTTCTTCACCCGCACCGCCCGCGAGGCAGAACTGCACTCGCGCCTGAAGGCCGAGGAGGTCATCGACCTGCTCAACCTGCAGCACTACCGCGACACCATGGTGGCTGGCCTGCCCTACGGCGTGCGCAAGGTGGTGGAGCTGGCGCGTGCGCTGTGCACTGAACCCAAGCTGCTGCTGCTGGACGAGCCGTCCAGCGGCCTGAACGTGGAGGAAACCGACGACATGGCGTTCTGGATCCAGGACATCCAGCAGGAGCTGGGCATCACGGTGCTGATGGTGGAGCACGACATGTCGCTGGTGTCCAAGGTATCGGACCGCGTTCTGGCCATGAACCAAGGCGAGGTGCTGGCCATGGGCACACCGCGCGAGGTGCAAACCAACCCCGCGGTGGTGGAGGCCTACCTGGGCACGGTGGACGATGTGTCTTCGCTGCGGAGGGCCGCATGAGCACGCTGACCGAACGCGACGACAGCGCCCAGCCCCCCATGCTGCAGCTGCTGAACGTGGAGAGCGCCTATGGCCCGATCAAGGCCATCCGTGGCGTGAGCCTGAAGGTGCGGCGCGGCGAGATTGCCACCGTGCTGGGCTCGAACGGGGCGGGCAAGACCACCATCCTCAAGACCATCTCGGGCATTCTGGACCCGCGCAAGGGCTCGGTGGAGTTCCAGGGCAAGGACATCACCGCCCTGGACCCGGCGCTCATCGTGCAGCAGGGCCTGTCGCATGTGCCCGAGGGGCGCGAAGTGTTTCCCCTGCTGTCGGTGCACGACAACCTGCTGATGGGCGCCTACACCCGCAAGGACCGGGACGGCGTGGCGCGCGACATGGAGATGGTCTATGGCTACTTCCCCATCCTGCGCGAGCGCGCGCAGCAGGACGCAGGGCTGCTGTCCGGCGGGCAGCAACAGATGCTGGCCATCAGCCGCGCGCTCATGGCCAACCCCGACCTGATCCTGCTGGACGAACCCAGCCTGGGCCTGAGTCCGAAGTTGACCAAGGAGATCTTCGAGATCGTGGTGCGCATCAACCGCGAGCGCGGCACCACCATCCTGCTGGTGGAGCAGAACGCCAACATGGCGCTCAATGCCTCGGACTACGGCTATGTGCTGGAGAACGGGCGCATCGTGATGGAAGACACCTGTGCCCGCCTGCGCGAGAAGGAGGACATCAAGGAGTTCTACCTGGGCATGAAGGAAACCGGCGTGCGCGGCGAGCGACGCTGGAAGAAGAAGAAAACCTGGCGGTAAAGCTATGAGCAATCTGTGGGACTTGAGCCAAATCCAGCCCGGCCGCGCCGACGTGGTGCCGGGTGACACCATCCCCGCCCTGTTCTGGAACGCGGTGCGCCAGCGCGGCGACCGGGTATGGCTGCGGCAAAAGGAGCTGGGCATTTGGAAGAGCTGGACCTGGCTGCAAACCGCCGAGGCCGTGCGCGAGATCGCCGCCGGCCTGCAGGCCCTGGGCCTGCAGCGCGGCCAAACGGCCTCCATATTGGCCAACACAGTGGTCGAATGGGTACTGGCCGACCTGGCCGTATTGAGCTGTGGCGCGGTGTCCAACGGCATCTACCCCACCGACGCAGCCTCCCAGGTGCAGTACCTGTGCGAAGACTCGTCCACCCGCATCTTGTTTGCCGAGGACGACGAGCAGCTCGACAAGGCGCTGGAAGTGCGCGAGCAGCTCCCGCTGCTGCAAAAGATCGTGGTGTTCGACATGAAGGGGCTGCGTGATCTGGACGACCCGGACGTGATGTCGCTCGACGCCCTGCGCGCGCTCGGCAGGCAATGGCTTGCAGAGCACCCCGACTGCGTGGAGCGCAGCAGCGCCGCCTGCCAGCCCGAGGACCTGGCCATTCTGGTCTATACCTCGGGCACCACCGGCAAACCCAAGGGCGCCATGCACAGCCATCGGGGCCTGGTCTATACGGCGCGCGGGTTCAACACGCTGGTGGCGCAGGACGAGAATGATGAGCGCATGTGCTTTCTGCCGCTGTGCCACATTGCCGAACGCATGGGGGGCGAGTACTTTGCGCTCTACACCGGCTCGCGGCTCAACTTTGTGGAGAACCCCGAGACCATTCCCGAGAACGTGCGCGAGATTGCGCCCACGGTGTTCACTGCCGTGCCGCGTGTGTGGGAGAAGTTCTATTCCGGCGTGATGATTGCGCTCAAGGAATCGAGCGCGCTGCAGCGCGCCGCCTACGCATGGAGCATTGGCGTGGGCACCGCCATTGCCGACAAGGTGCTGGCCGGTCAACCCGTGGGCCTGGGGCTCAAGCTGCGCTTTGCGCTGGCCCGTTGGCTGGCGCTGAACAACGCGCGCAAGCTCATCGGAATCCACCGTGCGCGCTTTCTGGTGACGGGCGCAGCGCCCATCTCACCCGAGCTGATCAAGTGGTACCTGGCGCTGGGCGTGCCCATGCTCGAGGTCTGGGGCATGACCGAGACCTGCGGCGCCTCTACCGGCGTGCCTGCCACACGCATCAAGCCCGGCTCCATCGGCCCAGCGGCAGCGTTCAACGAGGTGCGGCTGGACCCGGCCACGGGTGAAATCCTGGTGCGCGGCCCCAACGTGTTCATGGGCTACCTGAACCTGCCCGACAAGACGGCTGAAACCATCGACAAGGAGGGCTGGCTGCACACGGGCGACGTTGGTGTGGTGGACGAGGATGGGTTCTTTCGCATCACCGACCGCATGAAGGACATCATCATCACCGCCGGGGGCAAGAACATCACCCCCAGCGAGCTGGAGAACGAGCTCAAGTTCTCGCCCTACATCACCGATGCAGTGGTGATTGGCGACAAGCGCGCCTACCTCACGGTGATCATCATGATCGACCAGGAAAACGTGGAGAAGTTTGCCCAGGATGCGGACATACCCTTCAGTAATTACGCCAGTTTGACGCGCGCCCCTGAGGTGCAAGAATTGATCCAGAAAGAGATCGACCGGGTGAACCAGAAGTTTGCCCGCGTCGAGCAGATCAAGAAATTCTTCCTGCTCGACACCCAGCTCACGGCGGAGGACGAAGAACTCACCCCGACCATGAAGCTCAAACGCAAGCTGGTTGAAAAGAAATACGCGGCGCAGATCGAGGCCATGTATTGACCCCTATCCATCACAACAAAGGAGACAAGGCATGAAGTTCAAGAACACCCGGCTGCTCTCGGCGCTGGCCTGCGCCATGGCATTGGCAGCCCCCACCGCGCAAGCCCAGGAAAGCCAGGGCGTGAGCAAGACGGAAATCACCCTCGGCTCCATCCAGGATCTGTCCGGTCCGCTGGCGGGCTTTGGCAAGCAGTTGCGCAACGGCATGATGCTGCGTGTGAACGAAGTCAACGAGCAGGGCGGCGTACATGGCCGCAAGATCAACCTGCTGGTCGAAGACTCGGGCTACGACCCCAAGAAGGCCGTGCTGGCCGCACAAAAGCTGGTCAACCAGAACAAGATTTTCATGATGGTGGGCCACCTGGGCACAGCCCAGAACCTGGCCGCCATGCCGGTGCAGTTCGAGAAGAACGTGATCAACTTCTTCCCCGTGACGGCAGCGCGGGAAATGTACGAGCCTTTCCACAAGCTCAAGTACGCCTTTGCAGCGACCTATTACGACCAGATGAAGGCCGCCGTGCCCAAGCTGGTCAAGGAAAAAGGGGCCAAGAAGGTCTGCTCCATGTACCAGGACGATGAGTTTGGCCTGGAGGTGCAGCGCGGCGCCGAAGACGGCCTCAAGTCCCTTGGCGTGACCATGGTGGAGAAGACCACCTTCAAGCGTGGCGCCACCGATTTCTCGTCGCAGATGGCCAAGCTCAAGGCCGCCGAGTGCGACATGGTGGTGCTGGGCACCATCATTCGCGAGACCATCGGCGGTATTGGCACCGCACGCAAGCTGGGCTACAACCCGGTGTTCCTGGGCTCCAGCGCCGCCTACTCCGACCTGATCCACAAGCTGGGCGGCAAGGCCATGGACGGGCTTTACGCCACCATGACGGTGCAGAACCCCTACCTCGACGACGCATCGCAGCCCATCCGCTTCTGGGCCAACAAATACAAGACGGCCTTCAACGAAGACCCGGCAGTGTTCTCCGTCTATGGCTACCTGGCGATCGACAGCTTCATCCGCGCCGCTCAAAAGGCCGGCCCGAACCTGAGCACCGACAGCTTCATCAAGTCCATGGACACCATGGAGATTCCGCGCGATATCTTCGGCAGCGCGGTGCAGAAGTTCGGCCCGCAAAAGCGTCTGGGCAGCAACCTCTCGCGCCTGTCGCAGTTGCATGACGGGCGCTGGACCATCGTGTCGAACTACATCACGGAGTAAACAGCCCCAGCCGCCCTTTTCCGGCGGCCTGGGCCCCACAAAAAACGCCCGGCATGCCGGGCGTTTTTGCTGGGGAGCGGGGCTGGGGTCAGGCGTTGTGCCAGATGACCTTCTTGCCGGAGTTCTCCCAACGCTCATAGTTGGCGGCGTACACGTCCTCGATGCGGTTGCGCTTGACCTTGAAGGTCGGCGTGATGAGGTCGTTGTCCACGGTCCAGGGCGTGGTGACCACGACGATGCACTGCAACTGCTCATGGGGGTCGAGCCCCACGTTGATCTGCTTGAGGTGCTGCTGCAGCGACGCCTCCAGCTTGCTGCGGTATCCCGCATCGGTCGCCTGTGCTGCGGCTTCGGCACTCAGCATGACAATGCCCAACGGCTGCCCCAGATTGGCCCCGGTGACCACGCAGGCTTCCACGGCCTCGTGCGCACCCAGCTTGTCCTCGATGGGCGCAGGCGCCACGTACTTGCCCTTGGCGGTCTTGAACAAATCCTTGACGCGGCCCGTGATGTGCAGGCAGCCTTGGGCGTCAATGCGGCCCTTGTCGCCCGTCTTGAGCCACCCATCGGCGGTTAACGTGGCGCTGCTGAGTTCAGGCTCCTTGTAGTAGCCCAGCATCAGGGCCGGGCTGCGCATTTGAACCTCTCCCGTCTGCGGGTCGATGCGATGCTCCACCCCGTCGTACACCGGCCCCACACTGCCCTGTTGGTTCTTGCCGGGGATGGTGAGGTGTGAGACAGCGAGGTTCTCGGTCATGCCGTAGCCCTCGTTGATGTGCAGGCCAAGGCGGCTGTACCACTGCAGCAGGGCCAGCGGCATGGGCGCTGCGCCCCCTGCCGCCACGCGGCACTGGTCCAGCCCCAGGGCCTTTTGCACCTTGCGCCGCACCAGCCCGCCAATCAGTGGCAGCGACAGCAGGCGCTGGAGTTTCTGCTCCGGCATCTTGTGATGAATGCCCTGCTGGAACTTGACCCACAGGCGCGGGACCGAGAAGAAGATCGTGGGCCGGGCACGCTGCAGGTCAGCCGCGAAGGTGTCGAGCGACTCGGCAAAGTACACATGCATGCCCGTGCGCAGCCATCCGTGCTCGACCAGCACCCGCTCCACCACGTGCGCCAGCGGCAGGTACGACAGCATGCGATCCTGTTCATTCATCGCAATGCGCTGAATGCCTGCGCCCAGCGCCCAGGCAAAGTTGCCAAAGGTGTGCATCACCCCCTTGGGCATGCCTGTGGTGCCGGAGGTGTAGATCAGGGTGGCCAGTTCGTCGGCACCGCGCGTGGGCTGCCCTTGCAGGGGTTGCGTGCCGGCACAGATGGCGTCCCAGCCCTTGTAGTTCTTGATGGCGTCGGCGGGTGAAAGCGGATAGCTGATGCAGGGCATGCCCTCGGGCACACCGGGCTTCATGCCCTCCCAGCCGTCAAGCTTGCCGATAAAGCAGGCTTTGGCCTCGCTGTGCGTGAGGATCTGGCGCACCGTATCGTGCGCCAGTGTGGGATACAGCGGAACAGACACATAGCCGGCCATCCAGATGGCCAGGTCACTCATCAACCACCAGGCACAGTTCTTGGACAGGATGGCCACGCGCGAACCGGGCTCCCAGCCCTGTGCCTGCAGATAGGCCGCCATACGGCGCACTTGTTCACCCACCTGCGCCCAGGTGAAATCCTGAACTGCGGCGCCGCCCATGGGCTGCGTCAGGGCCACGCGCGTGGGCGCCGTGGTTTCCCAGTGGTACAGGCGCTGGAGGGCCAGGGATGCGGGGGGGACATTGCTCATGGACGGCTGACTCCTATCGACATCAAAAAAAGAGGTGTCCTACAGGTGACACCTCGCTGCAGGCCAGTATAGGTTTGCCCATTTCAGATTCATGGGGCCAGCGCTCTAAAGGAACTAGCGATTTACCCTCATTGCGGCAGCAGATACGACATGTCACCGTGGCGCCTCGGTGACCATAAAAAAACCCTGGGTTCGCGATCGATACTCGCTCAGTAGTTACCCTGATTGCTAGCAAATATGTAGCATCAAATCTAGACTGAAAGAGCCTTACAGAACGTCACGCAACCGTCAGACTCGGCTGATGACGCTCCGTAGAATGGCGCCCGTATTCCAGAAGTGCCCCTGCGTATTGTTGGTCTGGCGGGGCACCGAGTTCTGAATGTTCATTGATGATGGGAGACTCCATGCAGGCTTTACTCAGGTTCTCAAGAGGAGTGGACTGGCTCAGCACCCAGATCGGCAAATACGTCGTCTGGCTGATCCTCGCGTCCACGGTGATCAGCGCGCTCAACGCAGTGGTGCGCAAAGCGCTCAACACCAGTTCGAATGCATTTTTGGAGGTGCAGTGGTATCTGTTCGCGGCATCGTTCCTGATTGCTGCGGGCTACACCTTGCTCAACGGTGAGCACGTGAAGATCGATGTGATCACCAGCCGCCTGTCCAAGCGCGCGCAGATCGGTATCGACATTTTTGGTTTTGTCTGCTTCCTCACGCCCATGTGCGTGGCGGTGCTGTGGTACAGCGTTCCCTTCTTCCTGCGCGCCTATGCGTCGGGCGAGATGTCGAACAATGCCGGCGGCCTGATCCGCTGGCCGGTGTACCTGGTAATGCCATTGGGTTTTGGCTTGTTGCTGCTACAGGGCTGGTCTGAACTCATCAAGCGCATCGCTTTCCTGCAGGGCTTGATCGAAGACCCGACGGTCAAGAAGCAGGAAAAGACGGCCGAGGAAGAACTCGCCGAGTCCATCCGCCGCCTGGCTGAAGCCGCCGGCAACAAGAACTGAGCGGGGCGCACACCATGGAATTCATTGCTCACAACCTCGCCCCGATCATGTTCGCGGGGCTTATCGTCTTCCTGCTGATGGGCTTTCCCGTGGCTTTCAGCCTTGGGGCCTGCGGTCTTTTCTTCGCCTTCATCGGCATCGAGCTGAATGTGCTGCCCGAAGCCTTGATGCAGGCATTGCCGCTGCGCATCTTCGGCATCATGCAGAACGACACGCTCTTGGCCATTCCATTCTTCACGCTCATGGGACTGATCCTTGAGCGCTCGGGAATGGCCGAAGACCTGCTGGAAACCATTGGCCAGCTCTTCGGCCCCGTGCGCGGTGGTCTGGCGCTCGCCGTGATCTTTGTGGGAACGCTGCTGGCAGCCACTACCGGGGTGGTGGCCGCATCGGTCATCTCCATGGGCCTGATCTCCCTGCCCATCATGCTGCGCTACGGCTACGACCGACGCCTGGCCTCTGGCGTGATTGCGGCCTCGGGCACTCTCGCGCAGATCATTCCACCCTCCTTGGTGCTGATCATTCTGGCCGACCAGCTGGGCCGCTCGGTGGGCGACATGTACAAGGGCGCTTTTGTGCCTGGCTTGATGCTGTGCGGCTTCTATGCGCTGTATGTCATCCTGATCGCCATCTTCAAGCCCCAGTGGGCTCCTGCGCTCCCCCCCGAAGCGCGCACGCTCAAAGAAGACAACGGCGACACCGGCCTGCCTTCGCTGCTGGTGCTCACGACACTGTGTACTGCGGCATCCGTCTATGTGGGCAAGAACATGGCCGCGCTGCACACCTGGTGGACCGGTGAAGCCGTGGAGAAGGTGGCCCTCGATGAAACCATCGTCGTTGCCATGTGCTTCGGCGTGGCCCTGGCCTTCATCGCTGCCAGCGTCAACAGGATCACCCGCATGGGCCTGCTGTCGCGCATGGCTGAGCGCGTGACCTTCGTGCTGATTCCGCCGCTGCTGCTGATCTTCCTGGTGCTGGGCACCATCTTCCTGGGTGTGGCCACCCCCACCGAAGGTGGCGCGATGGGTGCCATGGGCGCCATCATCATTGCGTTCCTGCGCCGCCGTTTGAGCTTTGACCTGCTCAAGCAGGCTGTGACCACCACCACCAAACTGTCCTGCTTTGTGGTGTTCATCCTGGTGGGTGCGACCATGTTCGGCCTCACGTTCCAGGGCGTGGATGGCCCCATCTGGGTGGAACACCTGCTGACCGGCCTGCCCGGTGGCCAACTGGGCTTCCTGATCGTGGTGAACATCATGATCTTCTTCCTGGCGTTCTTCCTGGACTTCTTTGAGCTGTCCTTCATCGTGGTGCCGCTGCTGGCACCCGTGGCACAGAAACTGGGCATCGACCTGATCTGGTTTGGCGTGCTGCTGGGCGTGAACATGCAGACCTCGTTCATGCACCCGCCTTTCGGCTTTGCGCTGTTCTATTTGCGCAGTGTGGCTCCGGCGAAGGAGTACCAGGACAGGATCACCAAGAAAATGATCCCGCCAGTCACCACCATGCAGATCTACTGGGGCGCCGTCCCATTCGTGGTGATTCAGCTCATCATGGTCAGCTTGATCATTGCCTTCCCGGGCATTGTGTCCAGCGGCCTGGACAAGCAAGAGGTGTACGACCTGGACAAGGTGCGGATGGAAATGGAAGCCGCCTTGCCCGATGTGCCTGCCCCGGACTTCGTAGATCCCGCATCGGACGCAGAAGGTGCACCTGCAGAAGGCGAGGAAGGCGCGGCCGACGACCCGCTCAAGGCCTTGCAGGACTCGCTCGACAAGGACGGCAACAAGAAGCCCTGAGAACCGCAGTGGTCGCCGGGAAACAGCCCGGCCCACGCTGCAAACGAAAGCACGATCAAAAGCCACCCTGCGGGGTGGCTTTTCTATTGAGGCGGCAAGCCATCCAAGGCGCGTTTCGTCGTCACGCGGCCCAGACCTGAAAGACTGCCGATGCAGAACAGGGCCTTGCCACCACCGATGGCGTGAGGCAGCCTCCACCTACGGAAATGGGAGAAACAAAAAAGCCACCTGATACCGAGGCATCAGATGGCTTGTTGCCAAGGCGCCCTGCATGGCGCCAGGGACTCAGATCAGTGGAACTGCTCTTCTTCGGTGGAGCCGGTCAGGGCCTTCACGCTGGAAGAACCGCCCTGGATCACGGTGGTCACGTCGTCGAAGTAGCCT
>Ga0208826_1000602_pt1 | contig 35918 bp, 26 predicted proteins | sample AD_UKC115_MetaG_FD_184451 | JGI IMG/M metagenome (GOLD analysis project Ga0208826, IMG submission 184451) | Active sludge microbial communities of municipal wastewater-treating anaerobic digesters from Hong Kong - AD_UKC115_MetaG (SPAdes)... | ecosystem: Engineered > Bioreactor > Anaerobic >...
GCGAAGGTATCATTTTTTAGGGCGTATCGCAATACGCCCCCATAGACGACACCACGGAGGTATCGTTTGTTTGCGAAGGTATCATTTTTTAGGGCGTATTGCGATACGCCCCTACATCTCAAGATTTTTAGATATACCCCAAAAAATATCTAATGTAGACAAGTCGAAAGTTTTTAAGACACCGACAGGAATGTCTGTGCTACAGGAAAAATATAAACATAGATGTAGACAAGTCGAAAGTTTTTAAGACACAGACAGGAATGTGTATGCTACCCAAAAAAAGAGGAAACCTCTTTTCGGAAGTTTCCTCTAATATAATTTCAAATATTAAGTTTTTAGTTGAAAATAATATTCAACAAATTACTTTCTGCGACGAAGCACCATTACACCACCTACGGAGCAAAGGGCTGTAACAATTCCTAAGCCAATTCCTGTTGCTACAGGGATTGAACCTTCAGGAAGTATCATTACAGTCACCGTATCCGAGGCAAACATTCCTTTGGAGGAATCGGTAGCTACGCACTGATATATACCTGCATCTGCATTTGTTACATCTCTAATAGTCAACCGTGTCTGCACTTCACCACTAATTTCTGTGCCGTTATGTGTCCATGTGAGGCTATATGGCTCTACAATACTACTACCTAATTCAACACGCAAATCAATTGTTCCACCTTCTTCTACTTGAATATTACCACTCGGATAAATCTTTATTTTATCTTCTGCCGGTGGAACATATCCCGGATAAACCGACGGGTTTAATACGGCTGCAATAAACGCGTCGCCGGGCCCCTTGTCCGCAAACGCTTCATACTCGGCAAAGTTTGTATAACCATCACCATCAGCATCACCATCCTTAGACAAGAAAAGAGGAAGTCTTTGATACGCGTTCGGGTCAGAAGTCATATCACTAACCAGGCAAGAGCCCTCAGATATTAAATCACATAGAGCCAGTAAATCTGCAACTGTCGCAACAGACTCTGCACTTGCGTCATCACCCACAGTGGCATAACCCGCTAATACCATAAGTAAATTGCGGAACAAGTCAATCAACTTCTGAAGTTCTACACAACCCGCAGGAACGCCAGGGCCGCCGGTGCATAAAGGACCGAGTGTAATCTCTTCACCTGCCGCAAGCCCTTGGAGAAGTCCCCAAAGTCCAGGTAACATAACTGTCAATAAATTATTCATTCCATCGGTATATAACATTTGATAGTTTGCATTGTAAGCAGCAACTACATCCGCAGGATTAACGCCCGCTTTAACTTGCCCTGGCAATCTGCCTGACGCTAAATTAGCATACTTTGAAGGATTTTGAATCAGTTCTTTGATGACCCGCAATTCATAGTTGCCATCTAACATTCCGTTGGGGATGGGCATATCTGTTTCTGGGTCAATGCCACCATTAATATCACAGACTGAGCACTGGATAATATCCAGGAGTGCAGCATCATCGCCTAACAATGCAAGCAAGAATGCAAAATCTGTGTGCACAATAGTATATGCCTCATCTAACAAGGCACAGAAATCGAGTTCAGCCGGGTCAGGCGGTGGTTGAACCGCATAACTTGCACTACTCAGCCCAACGACTAAGCCTACGAACAACAACATGACAAACAGACTTTTTCTTTTTAACATGGTCTTACTCCTCCCTAATAGTTAGGGTTATAATTTATTTTAACTTTTAATATATACCTCAAGACTACCTACAGCCTTGACACATATAAACTATACCACAAAAAAACCTAAATGTCAAGTCAAAAAGTTAGATTTTCCCCTTTTTTATAAATCACTATTTTTATATTCAGATTCGGTGGTGATTACTTTCAGAGGGCAGTTTATAAATGCCTCATTTTACCGCTATTTGCTTGAATTGTTGAGATGGAGATATTATTAAGAAATAAAAAGGTATACTGCTTTTCCCTTTGTATCCTTTGAGTCTTCTTAATGCCCTGGTCGTCAATTTATTTTATCAACATTTAACATCATAAACTATTGTTCAAGGATTTTATATATATATGCTTGTCTGGCAGGACTTGTGACTTGGCGGTAAAATTCTTTAAGTAAACCATTTGCTATTAGTATAACCTTATGTTTTCTAGTTAATACCGAAACATACAAAAAAATTACCATTCTGCGAACGGGTGGCAGGCGTAGCCTGACTGGGTAGTCTCTGGAAATTTATAAGATAGGAACACCCCGTCCCTTACGAGACACCCTTCTCCGAGAGGGGAATTTTAAAACTGAAAAAGGTAGCATTAGCGAATCATTGGATTTTGTAGGGGCGTATTGCGATACGCCCCCGTAGACGAGACCACGGAAGTATTGTTTGTTTGCGGAGATATCGTTTTTAGTGTGTATAGCCTTATGCTCACCACGGAAATATCGTTTGTTTGTGGAGGCATAGTTTTTAGGGGGCTGTCTAAAAAGTCAATTTGAGCCAATTTTGCCAGTTCATAAACTTGCAAAAGCAACACAAAACAATCATATATGATAACTTAGATAGCGGCAATTTGAGTGTTTGATAAATCAAACCCCTACATTGGTTTTTCATCTTTTTCTATATAAATCTGTTAGTGAATTGGCATTCCCTCTTTATTTTGTAAAAAGACTGTGAAATAGTAATATCATTGTTCATTATTTTTATCAAACAATATTATCATTGAAATTATGAAGGGAAATCTCCATATTTTTAGCGGACAGTAGTGGGATACCTATTACTTTTTTTTCAATCGTTTGAAATCCTCACATAATTGGTCAAACCGTTCAAGAATAGGTAAATGTTGAGTGCATGCGTCTTCACAACTTCGGCATTGTGTGCAGTTATCAACAATACTTTGAATATCATCTATCCACCAATGTTCTTTCAACCGTTTCACACCCGCTTCTGGACCGAACAATATGCGATAATTATACGCATCCATAAGTCGCACAATAGGTATCTCAGCGGGGCAATCTGAACAGTATCCACACTGGGTGCAAAGGTCTTTTTGAACCTCTGTAATTTGCTTTTGCAGTGCCTCAATTTCAGCCAAATCCATCGCTTGAAAGCGATTAACACTATCTACCGCAGTTTCAACATCATTCACATTTCTACACCCAACCAGTGCCACTGTAATCTCCGGCAAGGACAGATTAAACCGAATAGCTGAATCAATAATACTCTTATCCCCCTCACGCAACAAGAATGAAAACTTATCCGGATTTTGAGGAATAATTCCACCACCTAAAGTATTCATAGTTGCTACACCCATACCGCGTTTTGCTGCCTCTACCGCTCCGGGGTATCGCAACTGAAAATTGATAGCATTCAAGCCAATCAGTATCCCTTCAAACAGTCCTTCGCCCTGGTCCAGCATTCCCGCTATTTTCTCATGCTCTAAATGTGTCGAAACACATATATGTTTTATCAAGCCTTCTTCCTTTAATTGGCGAAATCCGTCCAATGCCCCTTTCTTCTTTCGATTGGGCAAATCGTCTGGCTGCATAATACACCATACATAATAAAAATCCAGATAATCCAGACCCATTCTATCTAAACTTCGGAGGCATTCCTCACGCACCTCTTTTGCACTATCTGCCGTTGTTTTTGAACTTACATAGAAACTGTTCCGTGGTTTCTTCATTTGCTTAAAAGCACAACCATAAATCACTTCACTCTGGTCATCGCAATATTTAGGTGCTGTGTCAAAGAAATTAATTCCCAAATCATAAGCACGAATGACTGCCTCTGCCATCTTCTCTGTCTTATGTGGCTCCTCAAATCGCATACCGCCGAAACCCAAACGCGAAACTTTTAAACCTGTCTTCCCATATTCTTTGTATAACATACGAAGCCTCCTGTAAAATAAATTTGCTAATTAATTGGTTACTTTCCCTTTTCCCTCTGTTGCATACCACTCATAAGGAATATCAACATTCCTATCAGGATAAAGTCTAATATATACTTCCACCATTCATTGACTCTTATAAATTTTTCATAACATCCACATCCCTTATCTTCATCTTCTCCGCCGACAGAAAATTCTCCTTCATTTTGCTCCCTTCTTACCCTTTCTACCAGTTCCTGCCCTTCTGCTTCTTTATCAAGCTGCCCCTCTCCTTCTCCTTTTTCTACTTGTCCTTCTTCTTCTACCTCTCCTTCTGCCTTTGCTTTCTCTTCCCCTCCTTTTTGTAACTGGACTATTCCTTCCACAGGGACCTGTCCTTCTCTTCTCATAGTAGATATTGAATCTTCTTGCCATTGCAAATATGGATAACTTAATCCCTCTGCTATTCTCCATACATTCTTAAAATCCCAGCCGACAAATGTAGCCTGCTGTGTCATCTCGGTTGTAGTTTTCCCCTCTCCTACTACGGAACTATCCTGTTCTGATACCTCTATATCCCAATAACTACTGGACACCTTACCTCTATTACCGCCAGTTAGACCGCCTGTATACTTGCCATTTCCTGTCATCAAGCCTGCACTATAACAATGCTCTATTGTAGCATCATTCCAACCCACCAGTCCGCCGGACCCTCCTCTTGTCAACACCGAACTCGTGGTATAACAATTACTCAATGTGCCATAATAATTCCAACCCACTAACCCTCCTACAAGAGAACCTCCCGTCACTGAACCTGTGCTATAACTCTGCGTTATCGTGCCTCTATTTTTACCTACCAAACCACCAACATTCCATTCCCCTTCAACCGAACAGATACTATAACATCTATTCATCATACCTAAATTCCAGCCTACCAGACCACCGATTTGACCTCTCGCCTTCACTGAACCTGTGCTATAACAATTACTAACCGTGCCATAATTATTAACACCAACCAAACCACCTGTATAACTATCACCTACAACATGGCAATTCTCTATTCCTAAATTACGAATCTCACCCCCTTCTCCTACAAAGCCAAATAAACCTACCTCCAATGCCCCAAGATGATTGACATATAAATTTATTACCTTATGCCCATTACCATTAAATTTGCCTGTAAAAGGGCTAATAAACATCCCAATCGGCTTGAAACCTTCCCAGATGTTATAATTCACCATACCTGTATCATAAGGGAGAGATACTGCCCTAACATTCCAATTTATCGTGTCACTCGCATCTATGTCCTGCGTCAATACATATTCTCCATCCAGCGGATAGTCCGGGTGGTTTCCAATATTCTGTAATTCCTCTATACTGCTTATGGTTATTACTGCAAAACCTGAATTAGAAATTAATATCAAAGATAAAAGTAAAAACAGGAAAGAAGAACAGGAAACAAGGCTATGGCTAAAAGACCTGCTTATTTTCTCCATTTTTTATCTCCATGTTTTTACTATATATGTTCTGTTTTTACTAACTTCAAAATCCTTCTAATAATCCTTTCCTGAATATAATATAGTCTGTTGATACATTTAAATTCAAACATTTTTTATAAAATATTCAAAACTTCTAAACCATATACTTTATTCTCCTTCATATCTCTGTAAAAGGAAGAGAAGGAGTAATTCTAATAACATAATCTATAAATAAAAAATTAAGCACTTATTTATTATATAATCATTATATCTTTGTTTATGTATAAATTTTATTTTTGTTAGAAACGAAGAAGGACTTTTTATGTTACATTTTTTAATTGCATTACTATTTTGTGGTATGGGAACTGCTACAGACGAAAATCTCACAATAGAAAAAATCCCCAACACAATTGGGACCTGGGTCAGGGAACAAGAAGTTCAAGAATTTAACCCAGATAATCTATATAATTATATTGATGGTGACGCAGACCGATATTTACCTTACCATTTCCAAAAGTTGATAGTCGTATTCTTCAAAGATAAGAATTCACCTGAGAAAACAATCGAGGTGCAAATCTACCAGATGGCTACTTTATTAGATGCCTTCGGTATTTACTCTGTTCACCGAGACCGAAATAAGGACAGTTTCTTCTGTGGAACAGATGGTTTTATAGGTGAAAATCAAGCCATGTTTTATCAAGCACAGTATTTTATAAAACTTTTGACAGGCAAAAATAAAGATACAAAAACAGACCTTGAGACAATTGGCAAAGCACTATCTCAGATACTACCCAAAAAAACCGAAGTTATTCGCGAAATGAAATGTTTAGACTTACCAACTAAAATTCCTCGTTCTGAAAACTATTTAGCCAAAGATGTGCTTGCTCAGTCCTTTTTTCCCTGCGGATTTACTGCCTTATACAAAATGTCTACAAGTTCTGCCACAGGATTTATTGTTATGTTTGATGACCAAACAAAAGCACAAAAAGGATGGGAAGAGTATAAAAACTATTTAGACGAAATCAATGCAGAATACCAAATAGGTAAAAATGAGATTCGTATCACTGCTCCCAATTCAGAAATTGCTATCGCCTCACTACAATCTACCTATATTGTTGGAGTCTGGATGCCCAATGGCAACTTAACTGAATTAGAAAAAATCTACAGCCAAATTCTAACTTGCCTCAAAAACAAAAACCATCTGACAAACTAAAAGAAGCGAAATAGTAGTATCAAATTACTTCATACACAATAGTTTTGAATTATTTATTTAGATATCAGAAAACACTGACGCATGTTAAGATATTTGTGAGAGATTCTTAATTCCTGTGATAAATAATATTATTTTCTTTTGTAGATGCAGAGAGTAATTTAGTTTATCTTCAGTTTTTATCAGAAACATCCGCAATGTTTCTGATAATTCTTAAATCTCTGGTTATGTGTGGTCTGTATTTTAACAGGGCAGTTCCCAGCCTTTACGATATTGCTTACTAATAATTTCTTTTGGATTGGAAACATTTTTTACTACACCGTTGATATTATCCCAAATGAGTTTCTCGCCAGATTTGACTACTAAATTGCCAAACTGCACCATTTCTGCAAATGGACCAGAGTAGTTGAAGTTGGAGCATGCAGGTTTATCTTCTCTGCAAGCACGAAGCCAGTCAAAGTAAGGACTTTCAGCAGGTATCCGTTCAATTGTTTCCGGCGGCATTTTATAATCTTTCATCAAGGAAGAAGGAACTAATCTTGGTTCTCCACCATATTCACCTGCGGTAAGCACACCTTTGTCCCCAACGAAGAATGAACCATTCATATTATCATCACCAAGCACTTCACTTTCTGGAATACCGTCTGGACGCTGTGGACGATTGTAGACTTCTTCGCCTGATTCATTTTTCTGATGTCCATCATACCAATAGACATCAACAGGACCTATATCGCCGTGGGCAACAAAGGAATATTTTATGGTAGTAATAATAGGGAAGGTTTGGTCATTTCTTCCTATCTGTTTAATGACTTCTACTGAGAATTCGGGTGCTTCATATAGTTTTAATGCCCAGTAGGCAGGGTCCATAATGTGGCAAGCCATATCCCCTAATGAACCTGAGCCAAAATCCTGCCAGGCTCGCCAATCATGTGGAGCAAGTTTATGATTGTAAGGTCGCCACGGTGCACAGTTAATCCAGCGGTCCCAATCCATTTCTTCTGGTGTGACCTCTGGCGGTAGAGGTTCTGTCATTCCTTGATTATCCCAGACAGGGCGATGTGTCCATATATGGGCTTCTTTAACATTTCCAATTGCACCACTCCATATCATTTCACATAGTTGACGGACACCATTTCCGCAATGTCCCTGATTTCCCATTTGTGTAGCGACTCCCGTTTCACGGGCAGTAATAGTAAGCAATCTCGCTTCTGCGATAGTATGTGTTAATGGCTTCTGCACATATACATGTTTACCCATCTTCATTGCCATATATGCGGCAGGGGCATGTGAATGGTCCGGGGTAGAAATTGTGACTGCATCAATTTCTTTCATTTCCTCAAGCATATTGCGATAATCTTTGTATTTCTTTGCCTTTGCCAAACGATAAAATGCTTCCTCTGAACGCTTCCAATCCACATCGCATAACGCTACAACATTATGACCTAGTTTAAAACAACTCATAATGTCTGAAAGTCCTTTGCCACCTGCACCAATAGCGGCTACATTCAATTTTTCATTCGGTGAAATTTTGCGTGGAACGACCTGTGCCGTATTTGGAGTTGCTGGGGTTTGAGCAAAGGCGCTTGCAGTAACCATAGTGGTTGAAGTGGCTAAAAATGCCCTTCGTGAAATTCTAGACCATTCATTCTTCTTCATTTTTAATTTTCCTTATAATTAATTTAAACAGTTAGAAAAAGTCTAAGAATTGAAATATCGAGTTTATAGTTTATTACAAATTCACAAGTAAAGTAAAAATGGGAGAAAGCTTTAAAATTCTATTTTTCTGGACCTGTGGTATGGCGGAAAGAAATAATTGTAAAATTCGTATCGGATTGGGGTAGTAACTCTCCAAAGAAAACGCCGTGTGCTTCTTTTATCAATAATTTACGTCCACACACAGGGCATATATATTCTGAGTTAGGCTGGATATTCTCTCCGATTCGGATATGCGTGCTACAAAAGGGGCATACCAGGCTTCTACTATCTCGTTTATAATAATCCTGGAGTAAGGAATGAACCCTCCCTGCGTTATATGCTTCCACTAAGGCATCAACAAACTCAGGGTCTAATTGAGTATCTTTCACTGAAATAATTTTTTCAATAGCAACCTCTGGCTCAAGTCCTTTTCGATAAGGGCGATTACTCGTCATTGCATCCAGCGTGTCCGCAACAGCAACCAATCTACCCTCCGGTGGAATATCTTTTCCCTTCAAACCGTAAGGATAGCCCTTCCCATCGTATCGCTCATGATGATATAAGCAATAGGGAATAATCGGTTGAAACAGAGCAATATCGCGAAGCAGGTCTGCACCCCGTAATGGGTGTATCTTCATTTTCTCAAATTCTTCGTCCGTTAGCGGACTTGGTTTCCTGAGGATGGCATCGTCCACTGCTATTTTCCCGACATCATGTAAGGCACCGCCCATATATACCTCTTCAATTTTGTCATCAGACCAGCCCAAAACCTTCGCAATTTCAATACTAAAATGTGTCACCCGCCAGGTATGACCAATCGTATAATGGTCTCTCAATTCAACGGCATTGGCTATGGCTGTTAAAGTATCCTTATAACTTTGTTTTATCATTTCAATATATTGAACATTTCGCAGTGAAATCGCAGCGGGAGCCGCAATCGCCACTAACATTTCAAGGTCCTCCTGCTTAAACGCGCGAGGAGTGCCACGCGTATCTACATAAATTACACCCAAACAATGGTCCTGATAAATAAGCGGAACACACATTGCAGAAGTGATATGGTGTTGTATGATACTTGCTGAAATATTTTTAAACCTACTATCTTCCCCTGCATTAGAAGTTATTACGGCTTCCTTTTTTTCAAAAGCACGATTAACGATAGTTGCACTAATGGAAAAATCTTCCATTGGCATACTTGTTTGAATAAATTCAGGAACGAGCCGCTTTTTCCGTTTATCCCACAATAAAATAACCCCATTATGAACAGGCAGAAGTGTAAAAATCTGTTCAATTATTTTCGAAAACAAATTTTCCAGGCTGTTTTCACTTACAATAATTTGGTTGGCATTGTAAATTGCATGGAGACGATTTTGTAAAGCCTCAAATTGTTCTCTGGCTCCTGCCTCATTAGGAATTTGAAAGAGGGTCTCATGTAAAAGGGTCATATCGGCACTCTCTGTATCATCTTCAAGTGTTGTATCAAATTGAAATATGGAGGGCTCATTAGCCGACGATTTTTCTTGAAGTTCATAACGAATTAACTGTGCTCCTACCCTAAACACATCACCCGGTTTAAGCAAATATTCAGTAATTTTTTGATTCCCGACATAAGTCCCATTACCGCTATTTAAGTCTTTTAACAGGGGACCTTTTTCCGTCAATTCAATTACTACATGTTTTCGAGAAACCTTTGGGTCTTCAAGTGAAATAATATTTTCCTGACTTCTTCCTATGGTCAACGACTGATTCAAGGGATACGACATTCCCTTTTTCGACCCTGTCAAAATCACAATATTTCTTTCAGCCATATCGTAATTTCCTTACACTTTTTAACATTTTACTCCAAAATAGAGTAAAAAAGGAAAAGCAATTTCAGATTTATATATTTATAACCATAGGAAACAATATAATATCAACAGTTTGCTTTAATAAAGTTTTGGTTTCCGCTAATTGTTATTTTTCAAAGTAAGTAAGGAAATTAGAGTTTAGAAATGGCGCGCCCGGCGGGATTCGAACCCACGGCCCCTTGCTCCGGAGGCAAGTGCTCTATCCAGCTGAGCTACGGGCGCACAAACATATTTCTACATTAGAATATCACAATCTTTGTATAAAATACTAAAAAAATGGGGGCGAGAAAACTTCGTTTCAATCCATTTTAGTGTCTTTATCTAATTCTTTTGTCCAAACTCGTATTTAATTCCTGCTGAAAGGCGGTGCTCCCAGGACTCAATATCTCTCTGTCGGGATTCACTATCGTAATCATTGGAAAGAGTGATTTCGACACTTATATTTTCCGAAATAGGTGTAGAAAAATTTGTTAATAATTTGATGCGGTAATAATCTATACTTTCTAGACTGGGTTCAAATGTGAAAGTATGTGATAGTTCGGAATTTAAAATTTTCCGTGTATATTTACTCCCAATTTTTAAACTTGTATAATCTTGTGTTACTTCTTCATAGTTCCCCAACGGGTCTAGCACTTTTACTGTTCCACCAATAATACCCCCTAAATGGGCTATTTCGGTATAATTTTGCATTAATCCCTGAGAGGCTTGCGTTATGTCATTTAATCCCTCCTGTATCTTCTGGTCTCTAACTTTATCCTTTTCATAAGGGATATAGGGAAGCCATTCTTCGTGCGTTAACATGAGTGCACCTTCTAATGACCATTTCTGTTTTGGTTGGGAAATAATCTCATATCCCGTTCCAACACCTACTTGCCCACGCAATCCTAATTTTCTGCCCTCATCACGCTCTGCATTCATATCAGCATACACATACCATTTCTCTTCTGGATAATATTGGTAGCGCATTTTACCACCGTATCTTCGAGTATTAATTTCATCTTCAACCTCACCATAAGCACCGAATAACTCTATCTCAATTAAGTCTTTTTTCCTCTTTCCCGATAGTGATATACTACTTTCCATGTTTGTAGTGTCTGTAGTGCCTTTTTGAAGAGTTGCAAGAACCTTTCCACTTCCTGTCCATTTTATCTTGTCCTGCGTTGTAAATTCATCTTGTATTCCAGAACCTGTTTCCACTGGAACAATCTCATTTATTTCGTCCCATCGAACGGAAATCTTTTCGTCTTTATCTTTAATCGTTACTTTATCCTTTGCAAACTCTAATTTCCCCTGAACTACTTTTCCAGATAAAAAAGAGGCTTTCACAGGGGTTTCTTTTTCTATCCTTTTTATATCACTACGCTTTATAGTAAGAGTCCCAGCGATTGTAGTGCTAATAATGAGATTATCCTTATTGAGTTTCAATATTTCTCCCGTGAGACAATCACCATTAGAAAATTCAATACGGTCTGCATAAGCAAATGGAACTACCACAGTTAAAAAGAGGATAAAGATAGTAAATATAGAGAAGAAAAAAAGTATCGTTTTCATAATATACCGCTTAAAAGGCAAATAGTTTATTTGTTATTTTAGTAAATTAGACGAATCAAAAGATATTATATATTTAAAATTATCACAAATTGAGATACATCTAAAAAGTTAAGATGATATTAAACAATAAAAGAAGTATAATACACTTAAATAATATGTTGTGTAAATACAAACACTTTGTATCATTTATTGGAGTTTCGAATGGAGACCGTGACCATGTCGCAAAATATGTATTTAGGCAGCAAATCCCTATTTCTAATAGCACTTTGAGAAAAACACAAACAGAATGAATAACAAATATGATTATATAAGAGGGAGTATTGCTTAGAATTATGCAATGGGAGCGAGTTAAAAAGAATGCAAATAAAGTTGCGCTACTTGCCACTATCTATATTGTCCTGCATACAGTTTTGTTTCTAATTTATGAATTTATTACCTTAAAACTTGAACTATCGGTAAGTAATTTTCCTAATGATTTTCTATTTTCGATTGTAGATATTTCAAAGGAAATAATTTTATGTGGTATTTTAGGTGCACTTCAAGCCATTATTTTTTCGCGTCTTGGTGTTATTTTAGATTCCTCAGTATGGAGATGTAGAGACGATAGAGAGGCACTTCGCCGATTTTTTCTACTCTGGTTCGGGATAAATGTTGCACTGATAACATTGAACCGTGTATCCACTATATTTGCCGACAAAGGATATTCTGACCTGGTTTATCTCATAGAAGGATTAAGTTTGTTTGCTAATATCGTTTACCTGCCGCTAACGGCTTGTTGGATGTATTCAGGTGAGAAACTTACAGAGGACGATTCTTTCTTTCGTGTGTTTCGACCTATTACGAGACAATTTAGCGAAACCGTTAGGATGTGGGTAATTATAATCATTTCTATCCTAATTTCTATATTTATTTTGGAATTGCCTATATTTGAAGAACCTTCTGTTTTAACGGCAATCTTGAAAACACTTATAATTATTCCTCTGGCAGGTATTGATATTCTTGTATTTTGCTGGACATGGCTTTTATGTATTCAAGGCAGAATTCAGGGATTGGATGACGACTATTCGTTAGATGACTTTTGAGATTATTATAAAAAGGAGCATAACTTATAAATGAAAGCAGTAATTTTTTGTGCTGGGAAAAGCACACGAACCTATCCACTTACCGTAACCCGACCGAAACCTCTCCTGCCCATCTTAAATCGTCCTATCATAGAACTCCAATTAGAGGCACTTTGTCCTTTCATTGACGAATTTGTGCTTGTTGTTGGTTATCGTGAGGAAATGATACGCCAACATCTGGGAGAGGACTGGAAAGGACGGAAAATAAATTATGTTTTACAGGAAGAACAGCGTGGAACAGGACACGCTGTGCTTATATGTGAACATGTAGTTGACGGTCCATTTATTGCTATGAATGGTGATGACTTATTTGACCCTGAAGATTTGAAAAACCTCTCACAACAAAAGCGTCCTTCGGCTCTTGTTAAGGAAGTGCCTGACCCCAAAGTGTATGGCATTTATGAAACTGATATGGATAATAAGGTAAAACGGCTTGTTGAAAAGCCAAAGATTGTATTCTCAAATATTGCTAACATTGGCGCATACCTGTTTACACCAGAGATATTCCCCATACTTCATAATACGCCACTCTCAGAACGAGGTGAGATAGAGATTACCTCTGCCATACAAATCATGGCTGAGAAAATGGGCTTTTGGGTTTTACCTGCAAAAGGCTACTGGCTACCCATCGGCTACTCATGGGACCTACTTAAAGCAAATGCCTTCTTGCTTGACTACATGACAGAGACGAAAGTTTTAGGGAAAATCATGCCAGGTGCGTGGGTAGAAGGTAAGGTATTCATTGATGAAGGGACACTTGTTCGACCGGGCAGCATTATTGAAGGACCTGCCTATATTGGGAAAAATTGCACCATAGGACCTAATTGCTGGATAAGACCTTATACTACGATTGGCAATGATTGTCGGGTTGGTCAGGCATCAGAGATAAAAAATTCCATCTTATTTAATCATGCTTTTGCACCTCACCAGAATTATGTGGGGGATAGTATCCTTGGTGAAGGCGTAAATTTAGGTTGTGGCACAGTTACGGCAAATGTCCGTCATGATGGACTATCCCCCCGTTCAGTAGTTAACGGTGTGCTCATTGACACAAACTTGAAAAAATTAGGGGCAATTATAGGAGATGGCGTCCATACAGGTATTCTGACTGCAATATATCCTGGACGAAAGATGTGGCCTTACACCTTTACACGCCCGGGCGAAATTGTTGAGCGAGATGTTATCGGTGAGGAATAACACAATGAAAATCGTTTTCTTTGGTAATGCCACTGAAAAAAATGCGGCAATCCGATATCGAGTTCAAAAGTTTGCTCACTTATTAGAACAGGAAGGTCATACATGTATTGTTTGCCTACCATCATCAGTAGAGTTTTATTTAAATTTCCATGAAAATCAGCCAAAATGGAAAAAACTTATATATTGGCTCTATGTATGGTTTAGCCGCTGGCTACAACTACGGCATGCATTAAACGCAGATATTGTTTTTCTGCGCGGTTCTATCTACAAATTCGGTCCACCTATGTTTGAATACATAATTCATTTGTTCAATAAACATATAGTCTTTGACATTGATGACGCCGTTTGGGAAAAATCGGCATTTGTAGAGAGTCCTTTCCTAAATCTTATTGATTGGGATTGGGCACCTAAGATGTGTCGAATTTGTGCAGGTGCTGTGGTAGGAAACCGTTATTTGAAGGAACATGTAGAAAAATGGGGGATGAAAAAAATAGTCACTGTTCCTACCTGCATTGATATGGAAAAACATACCCTCAAAAAAGAGTATCCAAAACATAATAATCCTATTGTGATTGGTTGGACAGGTTTAAGTTCTAATCTTGGCTATTTAAATACTCTTTCAGAAGTTTTGAGAGAATTATCTAAAACATACACAATAAAACTTCTTGTCTCAACCAATGGAATGGGATATGCTATGGAGGGGGTAGATGTTGAATTTGAACCGTGGACTCTTAAAAAAGAGATTGAATATTTCCAAAAACCTGATATTGGGCTTATGCCACTAATAGATACTCCTCGTGCTCGCGGAAAATGTGCTTTTAAAGCACTGGAATATATGGGCGTGGGAACACCCGTGGTAATTTCCCCTGTTGGAATGAACGCAGAAATAATTGAAGATGGCATTCATGGCTTTTTTGCGAGAACACCAGAAGAGTGGTATGAGAAGTTAGAAATTCTAATTAAAAATCCAGACCTGCGAGAGGAGATGGGTAAAAAAGCACGGCAAAGGGTGATAAAACTATATTCGTTTGAAGCAAATTATCCCAAATTAAAGGAGTTTCTTCTGAACATAGCACAGGAACAAGGTTAACTACAATGAAAGAAACAAATAATCCGGATGTTGCCCTCGCCTGGGAATGGATTGAGGAATTACATAATTGGGTAGAAGAAAATAGCCTGTTTGGTTATGACCGATTTGACATAAAAGAACATTCTATAATCCGTCTCACTCAAACCATTCCTGCCCTACGAAAAATTACATCAGGAATAACAGAACTCTTTCCTCTATTATCCCGCAAACTGTTCTGCATAAAATTTACAGAAAACCCAAAGGCTTATGCACTAATGGCAGCGGGATATCTGCGATTGCACCAGATTGAACCGGACCAGGGACATCTTGAAGAGGCACAATATTATTTACAATGGTTGAAAGCACACCGTATCAATTATGTTGATGGTTGGAGTTGGGGCTACCCTTTCTCCTATACAGGGAAAGGGCTACATGTTCCAGCCAATACTCCTATAAGTGTAGTCACTGCGATTGTAGGACAAGCCTTTCTGCTGGCATATCAACTGACACAAGAAGAGCAGTATTATGAAGCAATATCAGAGATTGCAAAATATTTTACAGAGGTTCTACCCAGATGGGAAATAAAACCAGATGGCTTATTTTTTGCTTACGCATTACAGGGAGACCCTCGAAAGGTGCATAATGCAAACCTTTTAGTCGCAGAATTTTTATACCGTGCCTCTATTGTGCTTAATGATGTTAAATATAGAGAAATAGCAGAACCTGCTGTTCAACTTTCTGCTTCAGCACAAAAGGAGGATGGAGCATGGACTTATGGATACGGGGAAGAAAATGACCCATCAGAGAAAAGCCTATATGAAATAGTGGACAATCATCATACAGGCTTTGTATTAAGGTCTTTGTATGAAATTTATAAAGTAGTACCGTCAGAAACCTTGAAAGAAAGGATACTAAAAGGATTTCAGTTTTACACTACGCTATTCTCAGAAATTGGACAGCCCTATTATTCTAGCGATAAAAAATATCCCACAGATATTCATGCCTGTGCAGAAGGGATTCTGTGTTCATCTGTTTTATCTGAGGTTATTCCCGCGGCACATGTCCTTGCCGTATTCGTTTTGCGTTGGTCCTGGTATTACATGCGAGACCGTAAGACAGGCGAACTCTACTATCGCAGATACCCTTTCTTTACATCAAAGATTACCTTTCCTCGTTGGGGGGTAGCATGGATGTTCAGAGCCATTTCAGAGTATCTATATCATTTCCACGATGCTAAAGAGTGTGTAGAACGATTGCGACTACAAACTATCCGTTGGATAGAAACAGAAAATAAAGTAGACAATACTATATCATAGTAAAATAATTTTTATATTATTTGTATAAAAAATTAAATAAAAAGTAGTAAAGCATTTCCAAAACAGATTTTGGAGGAAATTATGCTTCAAGGGATTATCAAAAAAGGGAAAGCCACAACAGTAGAAGTTCCAGTTCCCCAAATAGACAAAGGTATGGTTTTAATAAAAGTTGTTTCAAGTTGTATTTCTGCTGGGACAGAACTTAGCGGATTGGCTAGAAGTAAAAAGCCTTTAATTCAAAGGGCATGGGAACAACCAGACAAGGTAAAAAAAGTTTTGGATACCCTTCGAGATGAGGGTCCTTCTGTGGCTTATGAAAAAGTAAAGAGTAAACTTGAATCAGGAACACCTATTGGTTATTCCATTAGTGGTATTGTAATAGGTATTGGAGAAGGTATAACTCGATTTAAAATAGGTGATAGAGTTTCAGCGGCGGGTGCTGGATATGCCCATCACGCTGAATATGTTTGTGTTCCTTCGAACCTAGTTGTAAAAATTCCACAAGACCTGCCTTTTGAATATGCTTCAACTGTAGCCATTGGTAGTATTGCTATGCAGGGAGTCCGGAGAGCCAATTTGCAAATTGGTGAATTAGGAGTCGTTTTTGGAGCAGGTATTATAGGACTTATTACAACACAAATTTTAAAATCTTCTGGAATACGCGCAGCAGTTATAGATATTGACAATCGTAGACTTGAAATTGCTAAAGAATTAGGAGCAGAACTAACAATAAATCCTTCTACACAAGATGTAGTTAATTCTGTTATAACATGGAGCGATGGGCAAGGTGCTGATACAGTAATTTTTACTGCGAACACAAATAAGAGTGAACCGCTATCTCAATGTTTCCAGATGAGTCGTAAAAAGGGGAAGGTTGTTCTTGTAGGCAGTGCAGAACTTAAAATAAATCGTGAGGATATTTATGCCAAAGAATTAGATTTTCTAATGTCTACTTCTTATGGTCCAGGTCGCTATGATACGCAGTATGAAGAAAAAGGTATGGATTATCCTTACGCTTATGTTCGATGGACAGAAAATAGAAATATGAAAGAATACCTTCGTCTTATCCATAACAATTCGATAAATCTTGAACGACTCATTGAAAAAAATTATCCCATTGAACAAATTACGGAGGCTTTTGAAGCATTATCCCATGAAGACCCGCGTCCTTTAATTGTATTACTTAATTATGGAGAAGTTGAAGAGAAAACAGCAATGGCTGACTACTTGCAACAGCAGAAACTTTACATTAGCAATAAACCTATTAAGAAAGGGGTTATTAATGTGGCTGTTGTAGGGACTGGTAATTTTGCAACAAGTATACACTTACCCAATCTTTCAAAACTTAAAGATAGATACTCCATCTATGCAGTAGTAAATCGAACAGGTTATAAAGCAAAAACAGTTGCTGAACAATATTCTGCAAAATATGCGACTACAAATATAGATGAGGTATTAAATGATGAACAAGTAGATTTGGTATTTATTACGACGAGGCATGATACCCATGCAGAACTTTGCCTGAAAGCACTTCTAGCCAACAAACATGTATTTGTAGAAAAGCCATTAGCCACATCTCAGGAAGAATTAGAAAAAATCAAAGAATTTTATAAAGATGACAACTCTTCTAAGCCTATTCTTTCTGTTGGTTTTAACCGTAGATTTAGTAAATATTTGAGGGAAATAAAAGAGTATACAGACCAGAGAATAAATCCTATGATAATTCATTATCGTATGAATGCTGGATTTCTACCGTTAGACCATTGGACTCATGAATCAGGTGGAAGAATAATTGGTGAGGCATGTCATATTATTGATTTAATAACATTTTTAACAAACAGTGAAGTAGGAAATATAATGGTTGAATCACTCAATCCTAATACAGAGGGGTATAATCCAAGCGATAATAAAACTTTTATTCTTAAATATAAAGATGGTTCAGTGGCTTGCATTGAATATTTTGCAGTTGGAAGTAAGAAACTTGGCAAGGAATATATGGAGGTTCATTTTGATGAAAAGAGCATAGTTCTTGACGATTATAAATCCTTAAAAGGTTATGGAATAAAAATTAATGAATTTACAACCCGAACATCTCAAAAGGGGCATTTAGAAGAACTCATTGCCTTGCACGATTCACTCACAGGTAAAAATAATGAATGGCCTATTCCCCTTTGGGAATTAATCCAAACCACTGAAATTACCTTTGCTATTGCATAGAATTTGAACAACTTAAAAAAACAACTATCATTTTATATTCTTAATCATTCGGGGAAGATGCCGATGGGGGCAGATAGGGTCTGATTGATGATGGCTTGAATGTCGGTAGCACTGAGACCATTTCCATCTACATCTGAGTTGACTTCGACAGGTAATCCTAATATTGATTGGACAGCAAGGTCTATATCTAAATCATTTATTTCTTCGTCGTTATTTAGGTCGCCTGTGCTAAGAGGCACCTCTATGCGTGTGGCAATTCCACTTTGAACCTCAATTGCATTGGCTCGATAGGGAATATATCCCTGTGCTACGAAGGCAAGGTTATAGGTATCTGGCAATAATAATCGGTGATAATTTCCTACGCGTGGATGGTTAAATACAGGTTGAGTATTTCCCTGAACCAATACCTTTGTCCAGACAGGTTCGCTATTGTTCCGGTCATAAATCAATCCACGCACTCCCCGAAGAACACACTCCATATAGGATAGCATGGATTCTCGATTCTGTCCCCATAATACAGGTATAATCGTTCCACCGGGAAATTTTATATCATACAATTCTATGGTAACATCAATACAACCTGTGAATCGGTAGTTCCAATCTTGCATGCCGCCAGTAATTACATACCAGGCTGCACCATTTGTAATTCCGCCGGGGAATTCTGTGCTGTTATACATGAGAGAGTTGTATTGGGCATATTGTGTAGATAGCCAGCGGATAAGGGTATCGTCTGGTGTAGGTGCTTCTACACCGCTGGGTCCACCATCATCATCGTAAGGATAGTTTACAACGCATGAGCCTCCATGAAAATTGGCAGATAGGACAAAGTTATGTTCCATGCACCATCGCATAATATGCTGTATCTCAGGTTGGCGAGTCTCAATAGAAGGATTTCCACCATCATAATAAAAAGTATTGAAATCAGTTGGATATTCAGGAAAAGAACGATTTAAATCGTAGCTATTGGCATTCCTACGCGTTACCAATTCACGCCCATCCGGGTTCATTAAAGGCACAATCCATATTGAAATTTCATCTACAAGATTTCTGATACGCGGGTCGGATGTGTAGTTTTGTAGTAAATATTGAGCAAGGGATAGGCATAATTCTGTCCCCACGGGTTCATCACCATGAATGGTTGAGATATATTTGAATTCTGGTTCATCTTCTTCGATGTCAGGATTATCTGTAATATGAATAGCCCAGATTTCTCGCCCCTGAATAGACTGTCCCAACGAGATTAATCGTGAAAGGTCGGGATATGTATTTGTAAGGTCCTGAAGGAATTGTGTAAGTTCAGCGTAGTTGTGGTATCCCGATGGCGTCTTCTCATAAATAGACGATGGGTCTGTCCCTAATATTTGCGGCTTAAACCCCATGCTTTGAAGTTTCTCTAAGGCTTCCGCAGGTATATAAACTTGTGCAACCTTGCCATTATAAGAATCTACCGAATAACCCTGCTGTTCGAGCCAGGTCAGTTCTTGTGGATTGTTAATGTCCACTTGCACAATATACCACAGGGGCAATGATGTCTCGTCTGCAAATGAGGCTCCTGCTATGAACAATAGATTACAGAATAATAAGTTCAGAAAACACTTTTTTATCATATCTTTACCTCAACAATAATATAAAATTCTACTTATTATTTTACCACTATGGTATAGGTTTTTGCCTGAACTTGATTGTCAGGACCTTGAACCTGCAATTCCACTGTATATTCTCCCGATGAAGGGAAGGTATATGTAAAAGAAGGCTCTTTAAATTTGTGTTTGTCCTGTATCTTCCATTCACACTTTTTAATCATGGTTTCGATAGGGAAACTTAAACTTGACCCTTCGGGGAAATCATCACCTACCGGTACGGGCAACTTTCCCGGGGGCATAGCAACAAGTTCCTTCAGCGAAAAGGTATATTCTCGATTCGCTTCTAATACTGAATCATGGATAACAGAGCGGAAACGAAAAGCAGGGAATCCAACAAGGGTTTCAGCCGCTGCTTTGAGTGCTATTTGGTAAGCAGAGGCTTCCGCATACGCAACAAGAATAGCGTCTGCCCTCTTCGCACAAGAAATAGCCTGCGGATGACCCAAAACAATAGCCACGACCTTTGAGCCTGTGTCTTTCAGCCGTCCAATTAACTCTTCCTGTTCCGCCAATCTCATAGATGAGGCTACTGTGCATATTATTACAGGTGCCTTACCCAAAGTCTTTTCTGCACGGTCAATCTCAAAATCCTGGATATAACCTAAACGAGGCGAAGAAGGCATAATTTGAAGTCCAATATTCTTATGATACTTTTTTAAATATTTTTCTAATTCCTCTACACCAACAGGACCAGTAATACCGATTGCCGCTACTGATTTTTTAACTAATGGGAGCAAGCCCCCATCATTTTTTACTAAGGTTACAGAATTTTTAAGGATATAATATGAGTCATCAAAGATGTCGCCTTTAGGTTTCGTTAGTTCAGTAGATTTTACCTCCTTCTTCACTTTTTGCGTATTTTCTGTATTAAATTGAGCATCTTTTAATGCCTTTATATGTGAATATGCTTCGTCAATTCGAGAAAGAGGTATTTCCTGTTGCTGAACGGCATAACAGATGCGTTCAATGGCACGACTTGCTGTATTTGCTGGACCCTGATAATATAAAACATCAGCGCCGTTTTTCAGTGCTTCCAATGCGGCTTCCGATGGGTCTGTAAACTGTAAGATTTCGGGTGCGTCTAAAGGACCGGCAATAACTACACCGCTAAAATTCATTTTTTTTCGTAGCAATTCAGAAATTACAGCATGCGAAATGCAGGCAGGTTTTCCCTGCGGTTCTAATGTGGGCACCAGAGTTGTCCCTACATGAATAATAGGACAAGCCATGTCTATCAGTTTTTTATAAGGAAGGGCATCATTGTCCATCAAATATTGTTCTGGCGTGAGTAATACAGCGGCCTGAACTCCTTGACGATTTGTTTGCCCACCCGGAAAATCCATAGGCACCATAAGCGTTGTGGATAAATCCCACTGCTGATACATTTGCATAGCCACCTCAGAGGCTGTCTGTGCGTTTGTGCCTAAACACTGCAAATTGCTTTTTGCCTTAGGCAATAGCGACGCCAGGCTCAGGTGAGGTCCTAACATCATATTCAGATTGAGCCCCTGCATATAACTTTTCCAGAGTTGCACAATTCGTTCCACATTACTTGCGTCAGGATTGGCAGAAAGTGCTAGCAGCGGTGGCAGATTAACATACGACGAAAAAACACCCTGTTGACTTTCTATTACCTCATACAAATCCCCTGCCAACCATAGCGGCAAGCCCTCATTTTGAAGGGTTGAGTTCATCTCCGTAATATAATCCATTGCTCGTTTTGGTTGGAGAATCTGTGGTATAACTACGCCTGCGGGAGTATATTGTGACAAAAAAACACGGTCATCTGACCTTGTCCCGTGCTTACCTTGAAGTGTTATCAAAAAAAGTTGGCTAATCTTTAAACGCAACTCATCTTTTGCTTTTTCAATCTGTTTCTTGCTTTTTGCATTACTTTCTTCCTCCTTTTTCTCTTGAATCCGAATCTCATCACTATTTATCGCTGAAGGTGGACTTGAAGATTCCTCAGCCGTTAAGACCCCAACTAAAAAAGCAAGATAAAATATCATAGCCGTCTCCTAATCTTTTCAATAATAATTAAATATAAACAATAGAATGTCAAATTAACAAACTAAATCATTCCTGCCCCAAAAAAATTAATGGGTATAAATTTTCTTTCTTCAAAATGATAGAGTAGGTATAAATGATAAAATTATGGCTTTAGTTTTATAGTAAAAATACAAAAGAAAGCAACAGGAGTAGCCTTGCTTCAGATTCTAATAGCAGAAGATATTTTTAATGTGTTTGTAGTGGCAGTAAAGACAGGAATTCTTTTAGGAATATAACTTTTTATTTTATTTTATAATATAAATAAGGGGAATATATATTAAACTGTCAGTTACTTCTATGAAAGAAAAGATATTGTATTGCCTATAACAATACCTCAAAAAATATTCCAATACTTTTATTGGGCAAATGTAGAATTAAATAACAAACCCCTTGTGATAAAGTAATGGAATGGTTTCAAAAATACAAATCTACTGTTACCTGACACAAAGTTATGTCCTTTATGTTACAAGTATTATTTGTTTAGACAATTGATAATGCACTTTTGACCCCAGACCTCACTGCCTATTTTTATATCCTTATCCTCAATCCAGAAAAAGTCTACTTCTTTTGACAATTGCATATTAGGTCTACGATATACATAAAAAGGGAGTTCCCGTTCCTTAATCTGTTGTGTCTTATCATAATACTCATCTTTAGAAATGTTGAGTATCTCTGCATTTTTAAAACCGTTCCTGCCATAAGGTAGGAAACGATATAGGTGCCAGGCATGTATCTTTGCCCCTTGCTCCCATAATTGAAGCAGGTATGTGGATATCCCGTTAAGGTCATTAATATTCAGACTACAAACAACTGTAGAGATAGTAAAGAAAATCCTCATTTCTGTTAAATATCGTAGCCGTTTCCGAATAATATCGTAGTGTTTCCGAAACCCTGCCCTTAAATAATTATGAGTCTGCGGATTGGTTGAATCGAGAGGTAGAACATATCGGTCTGCATTTAACGATTCTACGATATTTGGTGATAAGCCTACACCATTTGTCCCAACCTGAGTGTGAAATTCCAATGACTTCGCTAAACGAATAGCATCTGCTAAAGAGTACCCCCACTGTAGAGGTTCACCACCACCAAAAACAACACTCTCCATCTCCCTTTGTTTCATCATAAATAAAACCTTTCCCACCTGTTCCGGTCGCATCTCCTTGATGGAATCTTCTGTAATGCAAAATAGGCAAGTCATGGAACATGTGCCATGAAGCATAATTACACCTACCCTGCGATGCTGAACCTCTATTGGTTGCATATTTTATTTCATCCGAACAGCAGAAATAGCAAACCTCAACCCAGTAAATACTTCATAGAATAATATTTCTGGAATACAAATTATTTTTCTTAATTGAAATTTACCTGTTGAGAAGTCGTGTTTTAGACCTATCCACCAGCGATTTATTCTCCTACGATGTGCGACTGATTTCACTATTACTTCTTCATAACTCCGAACAATAGTTTTCTTTACAAACGCATCAATTCGGACTAAGTCATCAGCAGTAGGCACACGGAATTCCAGGTTACTTATTTGTTCTTTTATAGCATTAACCTTTTTCTCCATCTCTGCTTGTATCTTGTGATTAATCCGACCTGAAGCCTGCAATAATTGGGATACCAATTCGTTTGTTTTTTGAATAATCTCTTTATATTCTTGAGAAATAAACTCTTTATATTGGTTTGACTGTAATATCTGTATTGTCTTAGCATGAATATCCTGCAGATATGTATGTGCACTAGCTAACGACTCGCGTTTTTCTTTTAATTGTTTGCGAGTTAATAGCCATATCTCTTGATATTCGTAAAAAACTTGCAACAACACTTTTATTTGTCTTACAAAATCTCTCATGCGCCGTCGCATAAACGCAATTCGTCCCTCTACTGCCATAGTTGAACGACGGACTTTTCTGGATTTTTTCCTCAAAAATCCCATACTCATAGGATGGTTGCTTAACAAAGTAGAATATCTATTCCAGAGAGTTAGCCAGAAGGCATTCCAATATTGTTCGGGTGGACAGCGAAGTAATATATCAACAATATTATCTTTGGAATAGAAAATAGACCATGCCCTTAACCATGATTTTTTTAATTCACCTGACTTAAAATTAGGGTGAACAAAGGTCTCATGACAACTATCATAGCGATTGAAATCCTCTGAAAGTTGTTCTCCTTTTTCAAGGCGTTCCTTGTGGTCTCTGGAACCGGGTATTGGTGTCATTATGAAAAAAGAGGCTTCATCTACCTTAACTTCACTTTTCAATAATCCAACATCATGAACAATACTTTGAGGTGTATCACATGGCATACCTACAATATATCCGACATGAACAAGTACCCCTGCTTTATGCCATGCCTCCACCATTTCTGCATATTCTTGTGTCTTGTTATGTTTCTTATTCATCAGAACCAAATTTTCTGGATTGATACTTTCCATACCTACAAAAACTAGATAACAACCTGCTTTTGAAGCCATTTCAGCAAAATCAGGTATTTTCCACGATTGGGTATCAATCTGCATCATAAACCTGATTTTTTTACCCTTCTGTGCCAATTCTATAAATCCTTTGAAAAGTTCTTTCCATATAGGCGAGCGAGACATATTGTCATCAGTAAAAAAATAACTATGGAAGCCATTATCGTAATTTTTCTCAACAACATCAAGGATTTTTTTCGCGGAACGGCATCTTATCTTTCTACCTTGAACATTAATAATTGTGCAGAAAGAGCAATCATACGGGCATCCACGGCTCGTATCAATCGTGCACATAGGCTGCATAAAATGCTTTAAATAATTGGGGTCTGCGGTTGAGACAGGGGCATTAGATATATCCGGGGACTCCTGAACAATATAATAAGGTTTCAATTGATTATTTATTGCGTCATTTAATATACCCGCTAAAACACCCGGTCCCTCAACCTCTCCACACACCAGACTTACACCCTTATCAACAAGAAACTGTAAATCTGGGGTAAGTGAACCAAACAACTTTATCATTCCGCTAACATGGAAACCACCTATTAATACAGGTATTTGATGCTCGCGAAACATAACGGCTAAATCTGTTGCCCTTGAAAACATATTGGTCTGGACTCCCACCAAGCCCACAATAAGATGTTCATTTTTGCGTCTACTGCTGCTAACTAATTTTTCAACATTTATATCATGAACAGAGCCATCTATTATTTCTACACAGACCCCGTAATCACTCTTAATTTGTCCTTCTTTAATAATTTGCTCTGTCAAAGCCCTCATACAAACAAGGGTATTGGAAGGCAATAGCCCTTTCCAGAAACGGAAAGGATAGCCATCATCGTCATAATGCGATGGCAGAATATACAAAATCTTTACCTTTTTCTTATGTTCTTCTTTTTTATTAAAAAACAATGACATTTCTATAACTCCTTTACTTAAAATTTTACAAACAAGTTTTCAAACAAGGTATTATATTATAATACTATCTTACTGTTTGAAACTAACAAAGGAAAAATTTTTAGTCTTATAGTAATAAAATCTATAAACAAAAGGAGTCAAAATATGATGAGAAGATTGATGTTGGTTTCTGGACTATTTCTTTTTATGCTATTTTTAGGTTCTTCACAAGGTCCTGCTTATGGTGAAAGTAGTTTTAAGGACGATGTGGAATTTTTAAAAAAGTATGTAACGGTAATTACACTAAAAGATGGAGAAACTGGAGGAGAAATAGCAGTTGTTCCTGAATATCAAGGGCGAGTTATGACAAGTTCTGCCGATGGAGCCGAAGGATTAAGTTTTGGCTGGATTAACAAAAACCTCATTGAATCAAAAAAATTTGAGCCGCATATAAATGTATTTGGTGGGGAAGACCGATTCTGGATAGGTCCAGAAGGTGGACAATATGGTGTCTTTTTTGCACCCAATACTCCTTTCGATTTTGAACACTGGCAAACACCTGCGGTTATTGATACAGAACCTTTTGAGGTTGTTTCGCAGAATGATAAGCAGGTTATCTTTCGAAAAGATGCAAAATTAAAGAATTGGTCTGGCACAGAATTTCAGGTATTAATTGACCGAACAGTAAGTGTATTATCAAAAGAACAAATTGCAGGTGCATTAGGGGCTCGAATTTCTCAAAATATAAAATATGTAGGTGTAGAATCAAAGAATAAGATAACAAATACAGCAGAGAATTGGAATAAAGAAAAGGGGTTATTATCAATATGGATTTTAGGTATGTTTAATCCATCTCCAGACACAACAATTGTTATTCCGTTTTTGCCAGGTCCCGAAAATGATTTGGGTCCCAAGGTAAATGATGCCTATTTTGGTAAAGTTCCTCCAGAGCGTCTGGTAGTTAAAGAAAATATCTTGTTTTTCAGCGGAGATGGGCAATACCGCAGTAAGATTGGAATTTCTCCCAAACGAGCCTTATCCGTTTTTGGTAGTTATGACGCGAAAAATAAGGTTTTGACCATAGTACAATATAGTAAACCCAGTATGCCAAAACCTTATGTAAATTCTATGTGGGAAATGCAGAAAGACCCTTATAGCGGCGATGTTATCAACTCATATAACGATGGACCTGTAGGACCTGGACAGAAGCCGTTGGGACCTTTCTACGAATTAGAAACATCGTCACCTGCTGAAGAATTGAAAAAAGGAGAATATGTCGAACATATCCATCGGACCTTCCACTTTATAGGAAGTGAAAAGGAACTAAATTATTTAGCAGAAAAGATACTCGGTGTTGATTTGCAAACAATTCAAAATGCACTTCCAAAAAATTAGTTATTAATAAAATAGAGGAACTATCTCAATTAATAAGTCTTACCCTATATTTTCGTATTATATATTTAGGCACTTGAAAAATTAATGTATAAATAGCAAGGAAATGATAAGAAATTATAATTTATTGCTGTATGTATACATGAAGGCATACTGAAACTATTATTTATTTGAGGCATATCTCTATACGCACCCACATTGTAAAAAAATTGTATATTGTCTACCATAAAAAAACAAGACTTTTACTAAAACTTTTAGTGGACAGAGGTAATATCTCATATAAAGGCTGTTTTTCATCGGATTTATTTCTATACCTTTATAAATTAATTTGTCAAAGATTTTATTTTGAGATTAATGAACCAAAGAGTAAACGGACAGTCCATTCTTTATCAATAGACCAGGGGTAAAGACGACACTCATAAGTAGAGTAAAAAGAGATAAGAAAAAATATTACCCAGATTATCCAGAAAAGAATTTTATTTTTTTTGTTTTCCAGGAAAGGGAGGCTTGCACATATCAGAAGTGGCATAGAACCAATATGCCAGCGGAAACCATAAGAAACCCCACCATAGTTGTTCGTGGAGAATATATAATAGATGTTAAAAATAATGAAACTACACATAAAAAACAAATATGATATTTTTAGATTGAAGTTTAGTGTCTTCCATGTTCCAGGAGAGAGTGTGCATAACCCAAAAATCAGAACAGGATATAAAAGGAATAAACCTTTTGCACCAATCAGGATATTGAATGCGTATAAGTATTTTGGGTGATGTAGTGCGTCAGGTCCTGCAGGGTGTCTCCAATAAGATGATTCAAAAAGGAAAGGTTCTCTACTTATTTGCACAGGAAGAATATTGCCTGTTAAATGATACATTATCACAAGGTGGATTAATAAGATTGGTAGTGCTCCTAGTGCAATATATAATACCGTCCTCGTCAAATTTCTTTTCAGAAATAATAGAAATAAAATTGCAACAAAGATAAAAATAGTTAATGGCAAATCAATAGTATAAACAAGAGAGGAAAGGAAGCCAATTAATAGATAGTAGATTGCAGGAATAGGTTCAGACACTGTGATGGATTTCCATACAAAATAGAGTCCTAATATTAGAAAAGCAGTGGCAGGAACATGATTTGTAAAATGTGATGCAAAGGCAGACCATTGTGTCCCGTATAGAAGGGCAAGTAATAATATTATGCGAACCGTTGGACTTGCTTTAATCTCATATAGAAATTTCCAGAAAAACAAAATAGAGAGAATATAAGGGATAATTACATTGATAAATATCATAATTTGGGCTATAGATTTTAAGTGTTGAGGATTATCAAGGGAATAGCCTATCCGTTTTAGGAATTGATATTCTGCCGTCATAAATAAGGATAAAATGGGCGGCTTACTTGAAATTATTCCTTTTTTTGCCTGAACCTTATCAATTGTTTGAGATTCGAATGGATTAGGAGGCAACTCAGGAGAGCGATTGATATACCATGTATGATGGTAAGTCAGGGCATATATGGTTGCAAAACGGCTGGTAAGTGCATCTCCAAAGAAGACTGTTTTCAAACCGTATAAAGTCCAGAGAATCACACTTAAAACGACTATAAATTCTATTACCAAAAAAAAACCAATTTTTTTTGACTTATTAAAAGGAAAAGACATTGTCATCTTACTTCTGTCCGATAAAATATTTATGAAAAAATTTTGACATTGAAATAGACAACAGAATATCTCCTTTAATGTAGAGGTAATTAACTATATTAAGGCTTACATCGGCTATTTAGTGTTTTGATACATGTTGTTAAATGTTCAACATAATTATATTTTTTTGAAGGCGTATTTACAATACACCGCTACATTGTAAAAGATTATGTATTATCATCTACAAAATCATAAAATCCAGTCACGAATGCGTTTCAAAACTCCCTTTTTAGGCTCTTCTGGCTGTTCTTTTTGTATCTCCTCTTCTCTCAACGGGACCCAATTATCTCCTGATTTCTTCTCCGTTTTTTCAGGCACAAAAACAGAACCTATCTTAGTCCAGCGTCCATTTCTTAACTCATAAGTAATTGTTTCTTTTCCTACGCTACGGATAAAATCACTATCTTCTTCAGCGTCTCTTCGTGTTTTGTGTAGTTTTGTGTAATACATTGTTTTTTCGAGTTCTATTTTCGCGATATACGGCTTTGATTTTGAATCGGTCTCTTGCAGATTAATGTTGAAAGGTTCATCTGTATTGACATATATAGAATAGTATTTCCAGAAATAAGGTTTTTTCCGGTATATTGTATTTTTATCTGCTATAGCGGCTGATTTTAATTCAGTCTTTATTATTTGTTGCAAATCTTGGAGGTAATCTTCTTTTGTTGGAGTTTTTACTGAATCATGAGAAAGTTGTTCTTGTGAATCAGATTCCTTTGAATCATGTGAAAACCACCCTTTTACCGTTGCACAGGAAACGGTGAGCATTAATAATAAAATAATACCACTAATGTTGTAGACTATTTTTTTCATTTTATATCCTTTCACTTGTTTATACATCGGCTATAATATTACCCAATAATAAAAGGCTTAATCTTCGTGGTTTACCTTCATTTATTATTTTTGTATCTTCAAGTCTTACACGCGAAGGCAAAATTTGTTTGACTAAAAATCTATCTTGAACGAGTTCTCCCTCTGAGACAACTTGTTCTTTTAACGGGTATGATGGATTGTTTAACCGAAAAACGGCTTTTTTATTAGTCATATCAATCTGTGTCACGGTCATTTTATATGCAGAAATCTCTATCATCGTCTTACGATACAAGTCTTGCATTTTTGAATCATAATCAATTTTTATAACTTCAGAACAAATTCGAGACGCTTCTGCGGCGTCAAGTGGGTTATAGGGTTCTTTTGTCAGTAGGGTTTCAACTATTTCGGTCAATTTTGTCCGCACATGGTCTAATATTTTTTTATTTTCTTCTGTTGGCACCACTTCGTAAGCAGTCAAGGCTTCCTTGAGAACATTTTCAATGGGCTCTCCTCTTTCTAACATAGCCATTGCTTTATTATCATATTCAACAAGATTATCCGTCTTACCATAGAAAATGCCTTTGACCTGAGACCATACAGCAGGTCCAAAAAAGTAACTCAGTATAGAGACAAATACAACAATGCCGACAATTACAATCCAACGGATAACATCAATGGATATTATTTTATGGCTTTGTTTTCCTGCTTTTTCAGATTGACCTGTTTTATGTCTGCCCCATAAATTCCAGAAAGAAGGCTCTTCTTCTTTATGTGGGGTTTCTATAATTTCTTTACGGAACTCTTCGATTGCTTCTAGAACTTCGCTGGACACCAGAGTCCTTTCAGTTGGAGTTTCACCACCTAAATCTTCAATAGTAAAGGTCTCTACCTCCTTTTTAGGACGACCTACCGTTTCGCCGCAGAATCTACATCGGATAGCCCATACACTTATAGGCATTCGACAGATTGGACAAAGCCTCATTTTATCTTTAGGGACCTGCGAATCTTCACTCATCACTGAAACTCCACCTTCCTTTTAAGTATAATAATATATACCGCTTTGTATATAACGATATCTAATCAGTCTCTGTTCATTAATTATACAATATAACATTAAACTATTTTACTCTTTTTATTTATAAAAATGTTAATCTCACATATAAAGAAGATAATTGCAGAATATGACCTGGTCTCCTCGGAGGAAAAGATACTTGTTGCTGTTTCTGGTGGAGCAGATTCGGTCGCATTGTTATATGCTCTTTATGATTTAGGTTATCAGCTAGAAATAGCGCATTTTGACCATCAAACGCGTCAGGGACAGAGTAAAAAAGACGCAGAATTTGTAGCACAGTTAGCAAAAAAATTGGGACTGCCATTCCACTTAAAATCTCAACCAGTAGAAGAAGAAGCGATTAGTTTTCAGCGTTCATTTGAAGAGTATGCACGGGAAGTCCGCTATCGTTTTCTCCTTGATACGGCTCATTCAAGGGGATGTTCAGTTTTAGCCATGGGACATCATGCGGACGACCAGGTAGAAACAGTATTAATGCGGCTAATTCGTGGAACTACACCTCTGGGATTGACAGGGATACCTGTTGTTCGCATTGAGGAAGGAATTAGAATTATCAGACCTTTGTATTATTGTAGCAAGGGAATGATTGAGACCTGGTTAAAAGACCGGGGTGTGGACTGGTGCATTGATGCTTCTAATTTTCAAAATGACTATTTTAGAAACAAGGTTCGTAATATCCTTATCCCAGAACTGCGTAATTATAACCAAAAATTGAGAGATGCCATTCTTCATCTTGTCGAACTCCAACAATGTGAAAATGAATACCTGATAAAACAGACAGAAAACGCCCTTAAAACTATTATAGAATCCCAAAAAATTTCAAGGGAACGATTTGCAGAAGTCCATGAAGCAATACGGAGAAGATGTCTGGCAGTTTTGCTTCAACAGAAAGGAATTGAATGTTCTTATGACCGAATAATAGCAGCAGCACATTTTATTTTGACAGGTAGCACAGGTCAAATGTTTGATTTAGGTCAGGGATACCTCCTGTATAATGGGAAAGAATGGACAGAGTTTGTTTCTCAGCCAGTAAAAGGTGAAAGGGTTAATACGGCGCTTCGGCTTAAAATGCCGGGAATTACTTGTGCTTATGGATTTCATTTTAATTCTCGAATCATTATACTACCCACTCATACAGATTGGAAGTCATATTGTAAACCATATCTACAAGTGTTTGATGCAGATGTGCTCTCGGATGGTGTATGGGTCCGAAAAAGAGAAAATGGAGATAGATTTATACCTATCGGCATGAATAACTCACGAAAGTTGAGTGATTATTTTATTGATTTGGGTGTCCCTGTTCCAGAGCGAGACCGTGTTCCGATTCTGATTACGCCTCATGGTATCATCTGGATTGTAGGATATATGCCAAGTGCCACGGCTGCAATTACTCCATTAACACGAAGAATACTTGAAATTGAAGTGACCCCATGCGACTTATCTACCCCCCATTAATTTCAAAGAAATCAATTAAGCAACGCGTGTGCGAACTTGCACAAGATGTTTGCAGGAGGACAAATCCTGAACTTCTTCATGTGATTGTAGTATTAAAAGGAGCAATGTTTTTTGCTGCTGATTTATTGAGAGAGTTACCTCCTGTCACATCCGTTGAATTTATCAGAGCGTCAAGTTATCAAGGCACAAATAGCATAGGAAAATTAGAAATTTCTGATTTTAGTATCAATGAAGTGAAACAGAAACAAGTTCTATTGATAGAGGATGTTTTTGATACTGGCTTAACGATAAACCATATCTACCATAATTTACAGCAACAAGAGCCCGATTCTCTTGACTTGTGTGTCCTGCTCGAAAAGAAGAAACAACGGAAAGGTGTGAATGTTTCTCCTGCTTTTGTTGGTTTCTATATTGAGGATAATTTTGTTGTAGGTTATGGAATGGATTACGATGGTAAATTCAGAAATTTGCCAGACATTCACATTCTCGAGATTTAGTAATGATAAAAACAAAGGAGTTATTATGACAATTGTTCTTGGTATTAATACAGGATTTGCTATAAACCGTTTTGTAGAACCTGATGACTGGACACAAATTGTTGCTGAAGAATTGGGTTTGCATATTGTGCAATTTACAGCAGACTTGTTAAATCCCTGGTATAAAGAAAAGATTGTGCAACAGCAGGCAGAGGAAATAAGAAATTCCTGTGAAAGGTTCAATATAAAGGTGCAAACTACATTTACCTCTCAATTTACACGCGTAAACCATCTGTTTCATCCAAACGACGAAATTCGGAAGGTATGGATTGGTTGGTTTAAAAAATTCTTTAAACTTTCTGTATTTCTTGGTGCTGAAGGTTCAGGAAGTCATTTTGGTATTATGACTGTTCGCGATTATGAAAACCATGAGATTAGGAATAAGAGAATTCAACAGGGGGTAGAAGGTTGGAAGGAATTATCGGAATACGGTGCTGAGATAGGTTTGAAATATCTACTCTGGGAGCCTATGTCTGTTCCACGAGAAATAGGAGAAACAATACAGTCTGCACAAAAGATTCAAGACCTCTGCAAACAGGATTTTCCAATTCCTATGAAGTTATGTCTGGATGTAGACCATGGAGATATATCCTCATGTAATCCAGAGAATACAAACCCTCATACATGGATAAAACACTTCAAAAATGATATTCAGGTGATTCACTTAAAACAGAGTTTACAGGATAAAGGGGGACATTATCCTTTTACAAAAGAATATAATTTGCGTGGGAAAATTGTTCCTCAAGAAATACTAAACTCGGTAAAAGAGGCAGATATTAAATCATGCTCTCTTGTCCTTGAAATAAGTCATCGGGAAAGGTATCCTTTTGAAAATAGAGTTCTTGCAGACTTAAAAGAATCAGTGGAATATTGGAGACCATATTTTACAAACGGTTATTTAGAATAATCAATTTTGTTTATCGTTAGTTTTTGTTTATTATATATAAAGAAGTTGTTTGTAATTTTTTTTTATTTTTTCTTAATTGGAATTATAAACTAAATAGGTATTATGACTATTCAATTGCAAGGTTTAGAAGTTGTTGCAGATATAATTCGCAAGAATTATGATTTAGGAGATGTAGGACTACCTCGCCCTCTGGAAGGTGCACACCAGAGACGGCACAGAAAAATGGTGGTTGAAACCTCTAAGGGTGTTTTCCTAGCAAAAACCTATACGAGGTCACTTGTTGTAATTGATTCTTTAAATTTCCAACATCGGCTCTCTGAACACCTTTTTGCAAATGAACTACCTGTGGCAAGAATCCAGAAAGCAATATCAGGAAAAGGATATGTAGAAGTAGATGACTGGGTTCTGGAATTGCAAGAATTTGTGAAAGGTGAGCCTATGACGCTAACCTTAAAAACATTGGAGATTTCGGCAAAAGCACTTGGAAAGTTTCATACCGTATGTTATGGACTCCCTGCTCCACCCAGAGATGTAAATATGTGGCGTTTTAGCGAAGTCCCTATGGATATATTTATAAGTTTTTTCAATATGGCGAGGGAAGAAAAAGATGAATCAAGCCTAAAGCCTTATTACAGATATTTAATAGAATTTATTCAGCGTGCTGCTCAGGAATTATCAATAGAGAAACGCTCCGAATTTGAGGTGGGGCTTATTCATGGTGACTGGCATGGGGCAAACCTATTGTTTTCAGGCGAAAAATTGTTGGCTATTATTGACCTCGAGTTTGCAGGACAGGGTTGTTATTTAGAAGATATATCTTATGCTATTTCTAACCTGTGTATTCGCACAAGTGTAAATCCTGACAAGTTAAGGATGCGAACCTTACTACTTCTGGAACATTATGAGAAGAAAAGGACACTATCGTATGCAGAATTAGTAGCACTATTTTATGCTGTGGGTGTAAAACATATAACTACTGTCTCTTATCAGTCCAAAAATAGTTCAAGTGTTGCTGGATATACCCCTGCACAATGGATAGAGCGTCTTGCTTTTCAGTGCCGTTGGCTCGAGGAACAATCACGAAAAGCTCGCTGGGGAGAAAAACTTTAATCCAACCACAGACAAACTTATCGTGGGAATGAATATAAATAGTTTTTTATAATGTTCTATTTCTATAATTTTGTGAAGTATCTGAAACTATCATTTTTATTCATAAATAATTCGTTGCAGAAAGGTAATTGTAAAATAACTAGAAAATATATTTTATAAAAAACTAAGCCCATTGTTTATTTAAATGGTAAAATGAACTTATTTTTAACCGCAAAAAAATGAAAAGAAAGGCTTCCAGACCATTATAATTTTTTGCATATTTTTACAGTTTTCTATTGTATCTATGGTTTATTCTCAATCACACATAGTATAAAAATCATATACAGGAATGAATTAACTGCAATTGTATTTTTAGTAGTAGGATATTGATAAAAAAACTACACCAGTTGTTTATTGCACCCCTCTGAAATAAAACCTAAAACAAGTGATAAATTATAAGGTGATTATCTATTTTAATCCACTAGTGAGAAAGATGTTAAAATTAAAGTGTATAAATCTTCATTACGATGATTATATCTAAATTCTAATTCTTTCAGGTAGTATACAAAATATTTTGATGAAATTCCATGGAATTTCATCAATCGCTCCTTAGCAAAACTCCAAAAGCCTTCTATGCCATTTATATATACCTTACCATTGACAAACCTCTGCTCTTTGTTTATCCTTAAATGCTGAAAATAATCCCCATGTGTCACCAAAGTATCATAAGCCCTATATTGGTCTGTATAAATAATACTACCTCGCTTCACCTTCTCCTTTATCTCATTCAATAATGTCTCTGCTCTAACATCCGGAACTACTTCTACCTTTACAGCACCCTCCCTCTCTATTATCCCAAATACGTGTATCTTACCCACTGCTCCTCGACCACGCTTACCTCGCCTCCGACCTCCAAAATAACTCTCATCTGCCTCTACTTCGCCTCCTAACTGCTTACTCTCTGCTTTTACACATTTATATATCCCTTCTCGAAACTTACGATAAAAACTATATACTGTGCTATATGACATGCCTAATTCCTTAGACGCCCTATGTGCTGATACTTCTAATTCAAATAACTTGACTAATATCAATAATCTACTATAATTTATACGCGTCTTTTCCAATACACTGCCTAACCTCGGAGACCATTCCCTTTTACATTTGTAACACTTATAAATACATCTTCGTATCCAACCTACTCGCCATGAACCACAAAATGGACATTCTTTGTAGACTCTTAATAATCCTAATGATTGCAAATAAGCACAGGCTTTTTCTTCGCTTATTGCTAATTGAACTACTTTCATTATCTCCATATATCCGTTCCTCCTATATCTCTTTTTCTTCCCTAGTGGATTATATCATATAATCACC
>Ga0208826_1000603_pt1 | contig 35884 bp, 24 predicted proteins | sample AD_UKC115_MetaG_FD_184451 | JGI IMG/M metagenome (GOLD analysis project Ga0208826, IMG submission 184451) | Active sludge microbial communities of municipal wastewater-treating anaerobic digesters from Hong Kong - AD_UKC115_MetaG (SPAdes)... | ecosystem: Engineered > Bioreactor > Anaerobic >...
ATAAAGGAAATAAAGGGTATAGAAATAGTTTATCCTGTTCAGGCTAACTCAGTTTTTGTTAAGCTCGAAAAAAAACATATATCAAGGCTACTTGAGAAACATTTTTTCTATATATGGGATGAGCAACAAGATATAGTAAGGTGGATGACTTCTTTCGACACAACAAAAGAGGACATTGACAGCTTTGTTGAATCAATAAAAAAGGTTCTTTCAACCAGTTGATATTTAACCTTATACCAGCTTAATATACTTTAAATATTTTCATCCTTTCAAAGGCACAAACTATTAGATCTCCATCTTATAAATGCTTATTCTGCTAAGGGTTAGTGCCTGTTTAAAAATAAAAGCTTTGAAAGACATGCCGGTTATTATACATTCCCATAAAGATCTACTCTATGCTTTTTTTCATATATAACCTGATGGTGATTTCTTCATAAAAGCATTTTAATCATAAAAAAATTTCTCTTTTTATCGTTTTTTTTCAAGATTTTAAAGGTTATTTTATTTTTATGATATTTTTCAAGAATTAACATAATATGTTTTTTTAATTCAATATTTTATCACTTTGCCAGATTTCAAGAAACGCATCAGATCATTATTTTTAAATCATTTTTTTCCTGAACTAAAAGGTGAGGGAAAATTAAATCTACGCCTTCATATGGCTTGTAATTACAATAAAGCAAACAAATTATTAAAAGTTAGTATCAAATTGATTTTTTTTGTGTTACTAAACAAAAAATAATAATAAATATGTGTTCTATTTTTTTTTGTATAGCCTTACATATAAAATGCATTTTGATATAAAATTTCTACAATACTATTTTCATGTGTATTGATAAAATCTTATTCCCTGACTTATGACTTTTGACTTTTGTCAATGTATTTATAAAATCTTTTTCCTGGACTTTCGACTTCAGGCTTTTGACTTTCTACTGTTATATAAAAGTGTATGTGGTTCTATTTGAAGAACTCGTGATACTAAATTCTTTGATTTGATATATCTATCTATGATTCGTGCTTTTTCTATTATCTTGTTTTCTTTTTCAGCGATCATTTCTATTTCAGATAAATATCTGTAAGATAACTTTTCGCATTCCATGATTTTAAAAGAAATACTATTATTACCAAAAATATTATATTCTGTTAAATAACTTTGACCTTGATAAAATAAGAACCTTTTAAAACCAATCTTCAAAAAGAGATTATCCATAAGCTCAAAGCAATTTGTTTCATCAAATTTTTCATCTTTATCTTCTGGATTTTTTAAGTCTCTCATGAAACCTGATGTAATCAAATATTCAATAATTTTGCTATTTTTTAAAAATGTTGATAAATTTTCAACTGATTCATCAATTTCTGGTCTAACATTAATCTTATCCATGATTGAGTTTTCAGATATTAATCTCATACTTTCTTTTGATCTTCTATCATCTCTTATATAAAAGCTTGTATTGCTAAAATCATTATCTGACATGCAGCACATCTTGTTATTCTTTGAATTTTTCGAGTTTAAGCAAGAAGTAATTGCTTTTGATTCGTCATCATTTTCATTTTTTTTCATTTTCATCTCTTGAGAACTTATATAAGAAGCAATAGTATTTAAACTTAAAAAGTCTTTTGAAATATCTTTTAATTTCAGACCGACATAAAATTTGTTAAAAGGATTACCTGTATCCAGTGACTTAACATGTGAAAATCTGAGAATAATATCACTCAAAAATAATTCTGGGCTATAAATTGCTGTTTTCCATAAAATGTGAGAACAACTCTCTCTATCAACTTCTTTGAAAACACTAAAGCCTTCTTCAAATGATTCAAAATAAGCTCTTGTTTCTATTTCATAATGAAATCCATAATTTGAGTTTGACATATAGACCACACTCTTTGCTATTTTTATCCTCCGACAGGTTAGATTTAAATATTTCATTTTTTTAGATAGTCAAACACCTGCCGGATGGACAAAAATGTATGATATTATACTATACAATCACTAACTTAATGATAAAAACAATTTTTAATAATAAGTGCTATTTTTATTTAATAAAGTAAATTTGCTTAAATAACTTAAAAAACTTAAATTGAAAGAGTTATCTATATATCTATAAAAACAATATTGGAAGTAAAATTTATTCTTAACCTGAAATCTGAAAATAAATCTTTCTATTGAGTTACAGTTGAAGTTGCATTTGTCATGGACATAATAATATCATAGGCTTCATTTATCTTCAAGAAAGATATAGAATTTGTAGTTTTATCATATACAGCTAAGGCTACTGGTTTCCCATCAAGACCATAAACAAAACTTCCAATTATTATTGTACCATTAGCAGCTTTTTCAGAATTATTGTCAGAGATACACCCAACCATTGGCTGTCCATTTATCACCATATAAACAAAACCACTTGCAGTATCAAGAACATATGTTGTATCATAACTTTCCTCATTACCAAAGCTGGCAATCTTATCTTTGTTGATGCTTGCAAGACCTATAGAAAAACATGCTTTATCATAACTATAAAATAGATATGCAATAGTTCCATCATTAGAAACTCTTAAATCTTCTCCATAATAGTTTATATTTAGAAGACCAATATATGGATCATCTGTATCAAGGTCGTAACTAACAACTGGTATTTCAGACTCACCTATAAAAATTGCCCATCTTCCTTCATTTTTGGCAAGATAGATTGGGCTATATGTCCCATCTGGCATTAAAACAAAATCGATAAAGGCAAGATTATAAAAGGAAAGGGTATTTAAAGGTTTTGAACCAAGATAAACTTTCCAGTTTCCATCTTTTTCTGAAGCATATAAGACCTGCTTGTAATCGGGTGAAAAACAAACAAAACCTGTTTCATCAAAAGGACCAGCTTTCTCTTTACCTGCGATAAGGTACCATTTTTGCTGAATTAAAGCATAAAATAGAACATTTTTTTCATCTTTGATAGCTACATCAAGACTTATGTTATCATAAGGTCCATAAGTAGTTGAACCAACAACAAGCGAATACCCTGATGATCTATTGACTGCATAGGCAAAAATATTTTTTTCTGTATAAAAGCCAAAAATAATTATCTTGTTAGCCTGATCCAGCATCTCTCCGTTTACATAAAGTTGTGCTACATTGCTTGAATTTGTTGCGCAAAAAACTATTTTTTTTGTTTTTTGATTGGCTATCAGTGAACCGATTGAGTTAAATGGTCCCATTTTTTTTTGTTCTGTCATTAAATAAGCTGAATTGTTCTCAATAAAAGAAAAAGCGTATCTTTTTTGATCTACTATACTGACAATTCTTCCAACTTTAGAATATGGACCATTCATCTGTGAATTTACAAGAATATACCATTGATCATCTTTACTTACAGAGGCAAGCATAACATTTCCATTATCAGCAAATATTACCTCTTTAACAAAGCTAAAAGGTCCATATCTGTTATCTTTAGTTAAAATATAGTATTCATTATATGATGAAACAAGCCCTTCAACATTTTTAAGAATGATTGCAGCAAAATTTTTACCCTGAAAATCTGAATAAACAGTATATACGCTCTCATTTTCGCCTAACGATAATGTAGCTATCTGGTTGCTTTGAGCATAGACTTGCAAAGAAGATAAAACTGTAAGGATAAATAAAATAAATAAAATCGATAACATAAATCTTTTTTTCATTAGTATTCCTTTAATTGAATTATGAAAATGTATAAACTTTATAAAAATTAAAATAATATTTACTACTAATTTAATAATAACCTTTTTTTTATCATTGAAAAGAAATTTTTACTTACATTTTATATTATTTTTACTTGATTAATTAATAAAAATTAATACCGATAATCGTAATATAGATATTTTTTTTAATCTGGTAAAATTTGGCAATAGATTTAAATCAAATGTATGCTATTTAGTAATTGATTTAATATTATTTCCTGGTTTTAAGCGATAAACAGATACTTGTTTGTATATTATACCCTGATTTTCTCTTTTTATCCTTTAATAATTGCATACTATAACATATTAGTAGGGTAAGAGTGGAATTTGTTGAATATGAATTTTTTAAACTCGAAATCTATAATAACGAGAAAAGCAAGTTAAAAAGTAAAATTAATTTTTATAATTTTCATTTAACTAAAAGTGCTAAGGGGAGTTAAATGCCAATTACAAGGGAACAACGTGAGAAGTTTGCTCTTGAGTCCGCAAATATAAATGGTAAAATTAAAACTATCCTTGATGAAATCCGTGATGAAGATGAAAAACTAAGGAGTTGTGAAGATTTTGAAGTACCATATATCCAGTTTACAATTTGTGAGAAATTACTTGATGTGGTTGAACTTAATCTTCAAATTCATGACAAGCATATGAGCATCATAGGATTGAAACATGAAGCAAGCCTTGATGAAGCTAGAAAAAAGATTGCAGAAATATTTATTCGTCTTGAGTCTATTACCTCAAGCGTCATTGATCTTGAACTTTCTGAAATAGTTAAAAAACAAAAACTTTTTCCTCTATATAAAGATGCTCAAAGACTTGAACTTGTTCAAAGATACTTTTACCTTATAGAAAGAATAGAAAAGGGATATGGTGAAAATTCAAAATGGATCTCGTCTTTTGTCGATATTCGAGGAAGAGGAGCAAATATAGCTAAAAATCTTCTCGACTACATTGGTTTGCGTTCAAAAAATGATCCTTCAGAAGAAGGCTTTAACGAAAGAAGAAGACTTAGAGAGATAGTGGAACAGGCATTAATTCAATCTGCAAAAGAGTATAGAGAAAGATATGAGATAAGTGGCCACAATAAAGAAGATATGAAAAAAGCTCTCGACTTTTTAAGAGCACTTGCAAGGATGTATATAGCTGAAAATAAAAGAGAACAATTGGAAAGAATGAAAAAAACAATCTTTATATGGAATGAAAAATTCAAAAAAGATCAGGCAAAACAGTAAACTTTCTTTACCTCGAAATACAGACTTGCAAAGAATAAAAAATAACTCTAATATATTAAAAAATACCTTATTTTGTAAACAAAATTTATTTACTAAAACCATAATTAAATAAAAAGAATTTATATGAAAAATATTTTAATTTTAAATGAAAATGAAGAACTTTTCTATTTCATCTTAAATATTACCAAAAGCTTGAAAAGCAATCCTAAGACTGGTAAATACTGGGAAAATTTAAAAAAAAATCCTGATATTTCTGATAAACTTTTTAATATGCCTGATTTTATTACTATAAATGAATCTCTTTTAAATTTTATTCAATTTTACATCTGCTTAAGACAAAAACAGTTTAACAAGGCAATATTATATCTTGAAAATCAAATAAATAACAATAAAATTGATGAATTCTATGTGCTTATGTTTTTATATGGTGTCGGTGCAAATCTTGAACTTGAAGCATATGCAGATGTTGATGATTACTATATTTCTAGTCTCTTAAAAACTGTTATTAACATAAAAAAATCCAATTTTAAAGAAGGATATAGACTTCTTGGAAAAGTGGACACTATCAACAGGCTATACTACTTTAAAGAACTTTTATATCTTCATACTTCAATAGAGCTTGAACTCTATCAAGAAGTGGAAAATATCTTTAATGAACTATTTCTCTTAAACAAAGATAATAATATTTTAAAGCTTCTTTTAGCATACTATAAAACAAGAAATCATGACTATTACACAGCACAAAAAATACTTGAAAGTCTTCCATACAGAGAAAATGGATTTGATAAAGCGATGGATCTTCTTTTATTTGTATTAATAGAAACGAAACAATTCGATAAAGCAATACAAATACTTAAGAATTCGATAAGAAATGAAAAAGATATTTTTACACTTGGCAAACTTTATCATGCAATAGGACTTCTCAATGATGCTATGGATTGTTATAACAGTGTTGATGAGTATAATTTTGAAGTAAACAAACAAAAAGGGTTACTTTATTTTCAACTTGGAGAGATATCTGTTGCACTTGAACATTTTAAGAAAGAATCTGAAATCAGGTTTAACGATATAGAGATCCAGAAGATGATCAAGTATCTTGAATTGAAACAGAGGTGGAAAAGTGGGATTTTCACATAAAGAAAATTTAAAAGATGAAGCTGATAGAATTTATGAAATCAGCCAACTCGATTTTGAAAAATTTATAGAAACTACATTATTATTATCCAGAGAAAAATCAGTTGATCTTTTGCTTTTAGCATTCTCAAATTGCTACAATTACTTTAAAGAAATATACGAGGATAAAATTAAAGGTGAAGAAGAGGAAAAAGATAAGGAAAAATATTTTTCAAATTTAGATATTAAGAACTATACAGATCTTCTAAGCAAAAGATGCAAAAAGCTTGTCGATGCAATAGGTCAGGTTGAATATAACCTTTATAAAAACTTTGCATCCGACATAAAAAATATTACAAGTGTCTTATCCTCAAACAATGACCTTAGCCTTGCTGAAAAGTTTTATGAAATTCTCTGCCAGATACAACCTGATAGTTGTCTGAAACTTCTCAAAAAGTACAATGCAGTGCTAACAGAACAATTAATATCGATAAAAGAAAAGCTAGAAGCCGATCAGCAGCAATATGAGGAATTTTCATTCGAAATTGAACATTTTATAACAAATGAAATAGGGAAGGTGAATTTCAAATTTTCCACTCTTAATTACTTTGATATGTTACAATAAGATGATTAGCTTTTAGTATTTGAATGAGAAAAATGAGTTCTGGCAAGAATATACACTTTATAAAAAATTACTTTAGTAGATTTTCAAACATATGTGATATAGTTAAAGTAGAAAAATGGATCTGTTCATCATAATATTTTAAGTTCAATTGAGAAATCTTATTTTTGATCTCATCTTTACTCAAATCAAAAGGAGAGTATCTTTTTGAAGCCAAAACTGCTGAAAAATAACCAGTTGGATAGCATGGCATCGGGAAAAATATAAAATTAACATATTTGAATTTACTTTTTAAATTTGAAAAGATCATCTTCCTGAGTTCTTTATATTCAGCAAGAAGTGGAGTTTCTGCCTGAGCCACCAGTATGCCATCTTCTTTTAAAGCATAAAAAGCTTCCTCGTAAAAATTCCCTTTAAACAAACTACTCGCAATAGTTTCAGGATCAGTTGAATCGACAATAATAATATCATACATATTTTTTTGTGAAGATAGATAAGCAAAACCATCATTGATCTTTAAGCTCACTCTCTTATCAGAAAGTGAATCTGAAAAGAAAGGAAAAAAGTTTTTTGAAACATTGATGACCTGCTCATCTATTTCACAAAGAGTAATAGAATCTATAAAGTTGTACTTTACAAGATTTGAAAGGACTCCGCAATCACCCCCACCAACTATTAAAATATTTTTAGGAGATTTATGAATGCAGATAGCAGGATGGCTCATCATTTCATGATAAAAAACTTCATCTTTTTCTGTAAACTGAACTATATCGTCAAGAACTAGCATCAATCCATGGTTAAATGTTTTAAAAACTTCAATCTTCTGATATTTAGATTTAAAATAAAAAAGCTCTTCTTCAATGTCATAAAAATTGCCATCTTTATTTGTTGAATCAGAATATTGGTAAAATCTTTTCATATTTCCTCGTAATTTGAAGGTTTATGTTTTAACTTTATTCCCTCGGGGACTTCGATCTGCCCTCTTTTAAGTTCTAACCTGGAAGCCCATTCACATTCAAACTTTTCCTTTAGATAATCAAAAATTATCCACGGATCTATGGTTTCCCCACAGGTGAAGATATCAACTGCAGCATATTTATATTCTGGCCAGGTATGTATGGCAACATGGGATTCTGCTATAACTATAACACCAGAAACTCCATGAGGAGAAAATTTGTGAAAAGTTGATTGAACAATAGTAGCAGAAGCTTTTCTTGTAGCTTCAATCATGCTTTTCTCAATAAAATTAAGATCGTTGAGAATTTCTTCATTGCACTCATACATCTCAACAAGTATGTGTCTGCCCAATGCCTGCATCTTTTCCCCCTTTTTTAACGATTTTTTTATATTTATTTTAATCTTCCAATTAATTTATTATAACCAAAATTAATTAGAAACTTCATTATTATAATTTAATAAGAAATCAGCTTAAAGATTAAATAAAATGGGAATATTGAGATTTAAATACTGAAAGAATAGTGATATTTAATCAGCTTGAGCTTCAGCATTATCAGGAACCACTGACGGGTCCATAAGCTCAGATTAAGCTGAAAAAAGATTTTTCTAACAATATTAATTAATTTTTTCAACTCATATAACCTCTTTCTTATATTTTAAGAGCATTAATTTATTACAACTTTTTTTATTTTTGTCAATACTTTTTATTTATCCAGCTAATATACCTATTTATCAATAAACGAAATCTATATATCCTGGAACTATAATAAATATGCACAATCATCTATTATTCACTTTTAGTTTTTATCTGATGTAGTTGTTTTTGTTTCAAGTGGAATTTTCATTTCATATAATTTCATCATCCCCGTACTATCTAGAATACCATGCTGATGTGAGAGCAAAATTATCCCTATTTTGTTTTTATATATTTCATTGAGCCAGTTATTGTTTTTTCTTAAATTTTGCAATGAATAGAATGAACCTATGATCCTATTTTGAATATAATTTTCAGGAACATAACATTCATCACCTGCAAAAATAATGAGTGAAGAATTTTCAATTGTACTTTCACTAATTATTTTAAAATTATATTTATCTGAATTATAATCATATATGATTTGTGTATTTTCTGGAAGGTTTATTATAAGCATGCTCGAACCTTTCGTATGCCCGCCCACTTCTTTTATCTCAAAAATATTATCAAATGAATAAGAACCAGAAAATAATACCTGTTCGTCAGCTTGTTCTAAACTTAAATATTCCGATTTATTCCTTATATTATAAAAACTATTTTTTGAGATTATCAGTTCTGAGCCTTTAAAATGTTTTGCACAATCTATATGATCAAAATGTTCATGTGTTAAAATAAGCTTTTTAATATTTTGCGATTTTATTTCATTCTTTTCCAATATGGCTATTGGATTTTCATATTTATAGAGATTAAACATTTTTATATATTTATCGTTATCAAAGCCACAATCAACCAGAATGTATTGATCATCATATTTTATAACGTAAAATAGCCAATCAAAACAAATTTTCTCATTTAATTTATTATTACTATCATAAAATATTTCTTTAATATCAAATTTAGATTCTCCATATTTAATAAGATAAATTTCAAGAATCTTATATTTATTTTTTTCATTTTCATCTGTTCTTTTTAAAGTACCTGGATTATCAGCTGCTTTACCTTTAAAAAAAATCAGATCAATCAGAATAAAAAATAAAATTAAAATAAAAATAAAGAAGATTAAGCCAGCAATGCTTATTTTATTTTTTTGCATCTTTAATCTGCTCATCTTTTTTAATAACCATGAATGCATTTTGCATTATACTACTTTTTATGAACCTTAAATAATTTATTATCAGTTTACTATCATGTTTTTAAACAAGTTATAGAATTTTATAAATATATTTTTTAAATCTGGAGTTTAAAGCAATATTTAATCAGGAATCCCACTTCAGAATATTTAAATAATTCAATGTTACTCAATATTTAGAACTCTTAAAATCAGGATTAACACTCTATCTATCAATAAATCAATCAGTCAAACCAGATATTAAGCACTCTTTAAGGCTTTGAAAAACAGTAGAAAAAACAGAATAAAACCCAGAAAGTAGCCAAAAATTCCTAGCATGAAAGTAAAGGAGAATCCATAAGCAACATTAAAATATAAGGCAAGAGCCGCACCTATAGAAGATGCCACTCCACTTATGCCATACATAAGGGTTCCAAATTCATCAGTTGTTTTTTTCTTAACAACTTCAAGTGCGTGAGGGAAAGGTATACCGAGTAAAAAAGTTATAGGTGCAATGATTGCAACCGAAATCCAGAGTTTTGCATTAAATGAAAACTTCCCGGCAATAATAAATATCTTATCAAGATAAAGATAGATAAAACCAAGAAGAACCGGGATTAAAAAAACTGAGATTGTTAAAGGAATCGATTTAAATTTTTTTGTGAAAAAGCTCCCCAAACCAGAAAAAAACAAAAAGCACCCGAGTGTTATAATCATCGAATGCAAAGGTGAACCTATAAAAAGCTGAAATTTTTGTATGAGTATGATTTCAACAAGCATATAGCTAAAACCAGTTACTATAAAAAAAAGTGATTGAGGTAAAATAGAGAATGAATAATGTTTCACCTTGTTTAGAAGAAGAATAATTATTATCAATAAAAGAATACCATTTAAAATAAGCATTATTTTAACAATATCAGTTATTTCAGTTTTCTTTTTATAAACATCAAATGGGAATGGCTTATCGTCAGTAGCAGCTTCCAAGTTAAGGTCACTGATATACCCGGCTTTTTTCATGGCTATCTTGAGTTCTTCCCTTTGTGAATCAGGAATTTTTGCCAAAAAAAAGTAGTCGGATTGCAAGGCTCTGTAGTAACTCTTAATGAAAAGTTTAAAATCATCATCAGATTTAGCCTTTAGTAAAAGATTATAAACATAATCTTTATATGGTATGGAATCCGGCAAATTGACAAGATCTGGAAGTTGTTCGTCAAGAATTATCTTCTCTACAATAGTTTTGGTCTTTTTATCCGGTGTATATTCAAGTTTAACTGAATCATAAGATTTTGAAGCTGCAATAACATTAAAATAATCGTAGAAATTATTAAGATCATTCTTTTCAAAAGGTGTTTTTTTTACAATGACAGTTCTAAAAACGCCTCCCTTCCAGAAATCCCACTGGTAGGTCAATATATGTTGCGATGGATCCTCAACATTATTTTTTTTAAGTGCAGCTTTTATAGTATTTATCATCTTGTAATAAGCATATTGTGCTCTAGGTGAGCCGATGATCTCTTCATATACTATAAATCCTCTGTCTGTTAATTTGTTCAAAAGAAGCTGAACACCTTCGATTGTATGAAAATTTTCTGGTGCATAAGTGCAAACAGGACCATATTCAGCATGTATATTCATAAGCGTGATCATATCATACTGATTTTTATCTGATTGCAGAAAGCTTCTCCCTTCACCGTAGTAGACGGTTGCGTCTTTATATGGAAAATTAGCAAACTGAGCTATCTGTGAATCATCTTTCATTATTTTCATAACTACCGGGTTTATCTCTATGCCTGACACTTTAGCATTTTTCAACTTTTTAGCAGATTTAACTATACCATCAGCGGATAGTCCAACGATAAATATCTTCGCATTGTCAAGATGAGGTACTCTTGGATCAAAGTAAGCACCAAATCCATGTTCCATGGTATCAAGTATATATCCATTAATAGACAAAAGAAGGGTCTTCCCAGTATCAAGTATATCGACTCTACCTACTGAACTGTCTTCTGAATATGCTATTGAAAAACGATTGGAAAATATTTTCTGTATTATTTTAAAATCTGAACTTGATTTTACATCGTATAAAAGATCGTATGTTTTTATATAACCTATATCGGACAGTAAATATTTTAATCTATTTCTATCAACCCAATCACCTGTGAACCTATATATATCTTTTTCTTCAACCTTTACAAATACTCTCTGCAAAAATTTAAGATCATTATCGTGATTATATATATCAGCAAGTTTTTCAGTTTCAGGTACAATAACTGTTTCAAAGTCAGTCTTTGATATTGCCATCGGGACAAATAGATTCGTATTGACAAAGATGAGAATAAATATAATCAAAACGATTGAAAGAACTCGTATAGTCCATGATGGGAGCCAGTGTTTGAACCTGAATGAGTTAAAAAACAAAGCTAACGCTGGTATTAAAGCAAGGAGAAAGAGAGCATTTTCAGATTTGATCATGGGTATAAATATAAGAGGATAAAAAACACCAGCCGCTGAACCTAAAAGGTTTACAAAGTAAATTGTATTTGAGTTTCCTTTAGAAAAAAGTGTAGATATAAGTATTGTACTCGAAAAAAATAACAGAAATAGGAAATATGGATATTTAAAAAAAGATAGGTTTATAATATTGTAGTACCCAAGAGGTATCGAAAGCAAGAGCACAATGCTTGACAATATCAGGACAAGATTTTCATTCCATCGTAAAAGGTAGTAGGCAGCAATACTTCCAGCAGCCATTCCAAACATGGCTATTGTAATTATAAATGTTGCGTTAATATAATTTGTAACAACTGAAAGGAGATGAAACATCAAAGTTTCACCTGAAATAACGGAAAAAGAAAAAATAAACATTGTTATTATATAGAAGACAGAATCTGACATAGAAGGATTTAACAGCGATCTTGCATAGATCTTGATATTATTTTTCATTTTTGCACCATTTAATAGATGATTAATGAAATCAAGCATATTTTACTATATTTGCAAGATTATTGATATAGAATTGTTAATAAAATTAAGTAAAATAAAATAATTATTAATTAATGTTAGAAGTCAGCTAAATTCGAAAATGATAAATTATTGTTAGATTTTAGACTTCAGGTTGTTCATTTTCCTTATTAACATAGGCTATACCACCAAGTGAAGTTTCCTTATATATTGATGGTAGATCTTTGCCAGTTTGCTTCATAACCTCCACTATCTTGTCAAATGATATTTTATGAGAACCATCTGACAAAATCGAAAAAAGGCAGGCATCAATTGCCCTTGCTGCTGCAAAAGCGTTTCTTTCTATGCATGGGATCTGGACATAACCGCCAAGTGGATCGCATGTTAAACCAAGGTGATGCTCCAGACCCATCTCTGCAGCGTACTCTATCTGTGAAGGGGTTCCCCCCAGCAAATAAGTAGCTGCTGCAGCTGCCATCGAACAAGCCACACCTATCTCTCCCTGGCAACCAACTTCAGCACCTGAAATGCTTGCATTCGTCTGAACAAGTTTTCCTATAAGCCCGGCTGTTGCAAGCGCTCTTAATATTTTATGCTCTGTGATATTATATTCCCCTTTCAAGTGAAATAATATTGCCGGCAAAACTCCTGAAGACCCACATGTTGGTGCTGTTGCTATTATACCACCACATGCATTTTCTTCTGCAACAGCGAGAGCATAAGAGTATAACAAGCCTTCCTTCTGCATGTTCCCCATAAAATTCAGTGACTTTGCATGATAAAGTGAAGCCTTTCGGTAAATATGCAAATTCCCGGGCAGTACTCCCTCTCTGTTTATTCCTCTATCGATAGACTGAAGCATCGTTTGCCAGACAAGCGAAAGATAATCCCATATGCTACTGCCTTCAAAATCCTCAACATATTCCCAGAAACTTTTTCCTGATTTTCTTAAAAAGGTCAATATCTCTTCCATGGTTGAAAATGGATAGATATCGAGAAAATCTTTTTTTTCATTACCTTCTAACTCACTCAAATTTACAAGATTCTTAGAATCATCATTTTTTGAGAAATTTATAAGAACTTCTCCACCTCCAATGCTATATATTTCCCAGCTCAAAAGACTCTTACCATCCTTTGAAATAGCATCGATTACCATTCCATTGGGATGAAACGGCAATATTTTTTCAGGGAAAAAAAGTACTTCTACATTATAGCCACTGGCAGCCTCTATTATTGCCTTATCTGTAAGATGCCCCCTGCCTGTTAGTGCTAAAGAACCATAAAGTGATGCCCTTATTTTATTTATTTTTTTTATATTCTTGCGGTTTATTTCGCCTATAAAAGCCTTTGTAGCATTATACGGACCTATAGTATGGCTTGAAGATGGTCCTTTGCCAATCTTAAAGATTGTCTTGATTGTATTCACATTTTATCCTTATCTTTATATTTTCTTTTTATCAGCTGCTCTGTTCGCCAACAATTCATTGCTATCCAGTTAAAATTAATAAATTGATTGTTACCTTTTGTCTGTTCATATTCTTAATAATTTAGATCTTTAAAGTTGTAATAGATATAATTTTATAAGTTGTAATAGGTATAATTTTATAAAATGATTCAAAAATATTACAGTTTAAATACCATACTTTTAATTTTTTTCATTTTTTATCGATTTTTTTCTATAAAATAAAACAGATTACGTAATGAAATATAAAGATAAATCGGAACTGAAAATTATAAATATTAATTATTACAAGGATTTTTAAGTATACCTTCAAATATTAATTTTATAACATCTTTTATCTTTTTTCAGTGAAAAAGCCTTAATGTCACTCATGAAATATGGTTTTGATTTAGCAAAACATAGGTATGAATAACGCTTAGATTACCTCAAAAAAAGCAATGGTGCAAAAGAACAAAAAATAAAGAGAAAATAAAAAATTCTATTTTTTTATGAGGAAAGCCATTAACTCTCCACTTATTAATCATATATAATGATAAGATTAACTTTTATTATCAGAAGATAACTCAATAAAATAAAATTTCTAAGATAACGATATGTTTTGTTCTTTTTGAATAATAGATATTTTTGATATTTAAAAAGCAAATTAACAGATTTCCTGATATTGAAACATTGTTGACATATATATTCCGGGATTGTCCTTTAAAAACTGAACCATCTTTTCACCTTCTATTTGATACGCTTCTATATCTGAAATTGCAGTATAATTATACTCCAGTGCTTTTACCTCTTTCAACCTGCAAATATCTCCTATAAACTGACCCATTTTATCTAAAATTTTTCCATCATCCCGCTGCACTTTTCCATTTATTAAAAGGTAGATGTATTTTTGCAAACTCCCTTTTGCTTGAACGATATCTTTTGCATTAAATTTGCTGATTTTACATAATTGTTCCAATTGAGTGATCTGAGAAGATGAGAGATCTTTAAAAATACTGTTAGATTTTATTACCTTCCAGGAGAGTTCATTCCTTATCTTTGCCAGTTTTTGCATCGTTTCTTCAACTGGAGTATCAGAAATAAGTCTTAAAAAAGATACTTTATCTATAGCATAAGCTTCTATATCTGTAAGAGCAATAACATCTGCCTTTCTTGTTTCATTGTTAAGTATTGATGCTTCTCCAAAATATTCAAAAGTAGTATATACCTTATCTTTTATTTCAATATCATTTAAGCCAGTAACTGAAACATTTCCAGAAATAATGACATAAAAATAATCTGGCTTTGTATTTTTTCTTATAATATAACTTCCCTTTAGGAAATTTACTTTTTTTACGACAAGGAGCAGGTCTTTAATTTTTTCAAATGGAAGTGTTTTAAAGACATCAATTCTACTAAAAACATCAAGAATTCTATATGCCTCTTCATATTCATGTTTTTCAATATCTGGATAGACAGTTTCTGCAATGCCAAACCTGGCAAGTTTTAAAAACGTATTCTCCGGGAAATCTTTTTTTGCTATATGATATACGGTAATTTTTCTTTGTATCTCTTCAGGAAGTGAGTTCAGGTAAGATACTGGAGTATGAAGAGGTGGTATCCCGGCTTCATGATATATGATATCCTTATCCCATGGAAAATTTATAAGATCATGGTATCTTTTTTCACTTAAGACTCCTTTTTTATAAAGATCTGTTATAAGTGCTGGTTCATTAAGGTGGTCTGATGAATAGATAAAAGTCTTATTTCTATATACAAAATGAAATCCAATAGTCGGGATAGAATGAAGAGAATAGTAAAATGAAAATAGTGCTCCATGAATATCATATTTTTGATTAATCTTTAATGGGTAAAAGTTAAACATTTCTTTTAATGTAGATGATGGAATCCTTGTTAAAGCTGAATATTTTCTTATAAAACTTGCCATTATGGTTGGAGTGGTATAAATCGTAACCTTTGTCTCTTCGAGTATCTTTTGAAAAGTTCCAGCATCATGATCGGCATGACAATGAGTAAGTATAATTGAATCAATAAGCTTTGGGTTAACATTTGAATCCTTAAGCCATAAAGTTGAGTTGGCAGGAGGATCTATCATTATACCAAGTTTATTTATCCACAGGATAAAACCAGATGTGTTTTGTTCAGGATCAAAACCATGAGATGGACCGAGACAGGTTATGCCAAACTCAGGAGGGTGAAAAGGTTCTTTTAAGGTTTCACCAAGGTTATAGACAGCTTTAAATGAAAGATGTGCAGGTATTTCAACAAGAAAAGTTCCTTTATCATAAATAGTAAAACTTCCATCTTTATTTCGAATAATTTTAACCTCATCGATATTGAAACTATCTGCCATGGGTAGAAGTTCCACCATATCATCAATATTTCTATTATCTCTAAAAAAATCCATCTCCTTTTTAAGATCTGGAATATATGACTTCCCATCTTCAAAAATCTCATCTGTAAGATCAATATCTGATGGCCCAAAAACTGCTTCGTTAAGAACTGTGACCATATTTGAAATATGAGCTGGATCAACGTATATTTTTGTTTTTTGTTTTTTAAGAAAATAATTAAAATATATTGGGAATTCTATCTCAGCCACGCTCATCCCCTGTTTTGGATCAAAGTGTTCTATAGGCAAAATAAATATTTTTGGAACACCGAGAGGTAAAAAGAGGGTATCCTTCAATGTTTCTGGAGGAGAACCAAACTGTATATATCCAGCAGAGGTATTTACCAGATACCCTCCTCTTGGTAGTTGAGTAATCACTCCATCAAGCTGAGTAAGACTTTTTATTCTTTCCACATTAACCTCAAAAATGTAAATTTTAAAATAATTTAACTTATAAAAAAATAATTATAACGCTCCTGAAACAAAGAATACAAAAGTCAAGAGTCCAAAGTACAACAACCAAAAATCGAAAGTCAAGAATAAATAACCTGACTATACAACAGGTGAAAATTAAAAGTCATAAGTCCAGGGAAAAAACATTTATACAGGATACTTAAAGCTACGCGAGGAGAAACCCTAAAAAACTTTTTCCCTAACTCTGGACTTTCGACTGTTACTGTTTCAGTATACAAAAGTGAAGAATCCATATTTAAAAGGATTATCATTAATAAAATTATAGCATGATTAGCTCAATTTTCAATATTCATTATTAAAATTTTCAGGCATATTATTCAAATCTCAAGATTAAAGTTATTTGCTTTTTTTTGAAAAAATTTTATAATTAGCCAAAGTTTAAAGTATCAAATAATAAATTATTTAATAAACGCTACAACTGTTCAGTGAAAATTTTATCAGTACTTTTTTATATACTTAAACGAGGTGGGAGCCAGGATTTAAGACGCATTATGTTTAATAAAAATAATACGAAACTATTTTTATTTTCTTTGCTTTTAATAAAACTATCAGGTGTTACTAATACAGGTAGTTTAAATTTTTTAAAAAGCTTTACCTTTCTGCCATGGATTGCGGTGATAAAAACATATTGGGTTTATACGTTTAATGAGTATTTCTTCTTGTAAAGAGCATATAAGAAATTCAAGTTCCCAAAACCACATAATTGACGTTTCCAGAATTCTATTTTGTTGTTAGTGCTTTCACTGCAATTGAAGTAATATGGAAGTTGTAATAAGAGTGCTTTATGAGTGAATTTAAATTTTTTGATCCATTTTTCAACGATTCTCCATATTCAATAGTCTGTATCAATAGCAATGGAGATGTTCTGGCAGCAAATAATGTGGCCATCATAAATATCTTTTCTTATGATAAAGATTATTTTGAAAAGTTGATTCAACAAAAAAGAAAGATCTCCATATTTGATTTTTTTGAAGATAAAATACTATTCCAGAACTCCATACAGGATAGTTCGGTAAATTCTAAAAGATCCATTATTATAAATAAAATACCAGATGATATTACACCTTATATCAAAAAAAAGTATCAAATAGATATAAATTGCATAAGTGATAAATTTTACAAAAATGAAGATCTTTACCTTATAAAAAGGTTTCTGCGCCAATATATCATTTCAAATGAAGACCATCTTATTGATCTACCAATTTATATTTGTTTCATAAGAATTTATATTCAACCTTTAGAAACAAAAGAATTACTCGATATTCAAACGAGTTATCTTTTAAATCTTATCAATACTATGCAAGATCTTGTGTTTGTAAAAAATAATGCCAGAAAATATATTATTGTAAACTCGGTATTCGAAAAATATTTTTTAAGATCAAAAGACTTTCTTATAGGCAAAAGCAATGATGAGGTATTTGGGGAAGTTTCAAGTAGTATTTTCGTAACCTCAGATCAGTATGTATTGAAAAACAGAACAAAAAATACGATACATCTATGGTTAAACCCACTTTCTTCTGCAACAAAAAAAACTCAAATATTCAATTATTTCGAAATAGTAAAATCACCTATAATATCAACAGAAAATGAATTAATTGGTATCCTTGGGATCTGTAAAGATCTTACAGAACTAAAACTTCAACAGATCGATCTTCAAATAAATCAAAAAATAAATGAAGAAATTGAAAAAACTATCTCTATTATATTAAAAACAGGAAACTTTAAGAGTATCATCAAAGAATCATTTCAAAATATATCCTCAATAGCTCAGTTTGAATCAATTGCAATTTATTTTATTGAAAATAATTCTTACACAGATTCAGCATTCTATCTTCATGTTGACTACCAGGATTCAGTTTGCTATAAGAAATATACTTTCAGAAAAAAAATATCTTTAGAAGGAGTGCCTGATAATATTGTAGATCAACTTCATAAAAATCAATCATATTACAATGAAAATATAAATTTAGAGTTAATTAATTCAATAATAGAAGCTCCTTCTTATATTAAAAGGCAAAATAAAAATAATAATAAAATTAATAATAGTGAACAAATTAATCCAGTTTCATTAAATATTTCTTTTAGAAATAAACCTGTTTTAATTATTCCAATTTTTTTCGAAAGCAAAATTATTGGTATTTCAATATGGATTCAATCAAAAAGGATAAAAAGTTTTAAAAAGTTGATACTTGAAGAAAATGATATATTAAAAACATTGTATTTATCATCTACTACCATTCATAATCTTTTTGTATATTCCAATATTATAGCAACATTGATTGATAATATTAACAAAGATAACTTATTGAAAGAACAACTTATAAATCTTCAACTTGCTCAGGAAGCTCAAGATATGGCCTTCTGGACAGAAGATTTAAAAACTCAAAACATCATTGCATCGTCAATATTCTTTGATCTAATCGGTATACCTTTTCAATCTAATTTTACAAGGCAGATGTTATACAATGTTTTTGGTGAAGAATCAAGAACAACACTTGATCATTTTTACAATCAGATAGAAAATGAATATTTTTCCGAAGTTGAACTTACTATTTTGAGTACAGATCAATCTTTGCATATATTTCTTCTCAAAGGAAAGACTCTTGATTTCACCAATAGCAAATCTTCAAAAATAATTGGAACAATATTAGATATTACTAAACAAAAACAACTTACCGAACAACTGAAGCAAACCATATCGATGCTTGAAGATGAAAAGATAAAAGCCGAACAAGCAAATGAAGCAAAAAGCTTCCTGCTGGCTTCACTTGGTCATGAGATAAGAAACCCTTTATCATCTATAATCGGTCTATCGACTATACTAAACATGGATATAAAAGAAGAAAGACCTAAATATTATTCAAAAATGATCCTTGATAGTTCAAAAATGCTTTTGCAATTGATCAATGACATTCTTGATTTTTCTAAGATAGAAACAAAGAAAGTGGAGATTTCGTCCACCCCTTTTTCTATTCGTAATATGACAGATCTATTAACTGAGATTTTTTACTTACAAGCTGCAAATAAAAATATTTCCCTTCATTTCATTGTTGATTCATCTTTACCAGATATCTTCAGTGGGGATCCTGTTAAGATCAGACAGATACTTATCAATCTCATAGGAAATGCTATCAAATTCACTGAAAAGGGAAAAGTTACAGTCACGATAAAATCACTGGAAATAAAAAAAACAAATAAAATTACTCTTTTTTTTAGAGTTCAAGATACCGGCATTGGTATAGAAGAATCATCAATTGAGAAAATTTTTCAACCCTTCGTTCAAGCCAATGCTTCTATAGTTCACAAATATGGAGGAAGTGGGTTAGGACTTTCAATAACAAAACAACTTATAGAACTTATGGGAGGGCAGATTAACTTTCGAAGTATAGTAAATGAAGGAAGCACATTTGATGTAAAACTTCCTTTAACTTTAATACATTCAAATAAGAACTTTATAAAATCTTTAAGTAAAAATGAGATAGATGAATTATACTATTTTCAGCGAGAAAGGCTTCAACTCCATGGAAAAGAGAATCTCTCTATATTTATTGATATTGAAGATGAATTATTGATCGAAAAGCTAATTTCTTTATTGGATTACTTAAATCTGGACTATATAGATCTACATAACATAAAAAGTAGAAATATAAATTTGGATGCTCCAATGCCAGTTTTTTTCGTGGATAATATTAATAAAAAAAATAGCTATGAAATTGATAAAAATATTTATACGATAGTCTTTTTAAAATCAAAAATAACTTCATTTGACGAAAACACGAACATTGATAAAAATCAAGATCAGAACAACGATTTTTTTAATGTTGAAAATTCAGATGATTTCTTTCTTTTAAATGATCAAATAAACGATGGCAAAATAATATCAAATATTATTGTGCATGATACAATTTATTTAGAACAACCATTTACATACAAAAAGCTAACTTTTCTAATATTAACATTGCTGAAAATTCCCTTAGAAAAAAATCCGGAAAATAGCATTGAACTCTCAAATATTGATAATAGCAATATTAAAACAAAAAAAAAGCTTTCAAAATATGAATACAATAAAAATTTTCATATACTTGTTGCAGAAGATAACAATATAGTAAAAGAAGTTCTCAAATATTTTCTGGAAAATCAAAAATATGATGCTGAATTTTTTGAAAATGGCCAACAGGTTATGGAAGCAATAACTAAACAGAGTTTTGATTTAATATTTCTAGATGTTAACATGCCAATTATGGATGGACTTCAAACCGCAAAAGCTATTAGAAAAATGGGGATTACCACTCCAATCATATCGATAGCTGCTTTTTCTAAAAAAGAAGAGATAGTACAATGCTTTGAATCTGGTATGGATGATTATATCTCAAAACCCATTGATGAAAAGCAGTTTTTTGCAAAAATAGACTATTACCTTAATAGGATTAAACCAGGCGATGATAAAAACAATATAGAAAAAAATAGCAAAATTGAAACAAAGATAAAAAATAAGGTACAAACTTATAGAAAAAGTAAAGATGAATCAAAAATAAAAAACAATGCGAAAAATTATGAAAAAATAAGGAATAAAAATAGCATACAAATTAGAAAAAAATCGAGGATAACAAATCTAGAAGAAAAAAAAGCAGAAGAGAACATTATTAGTTATAATTTCAATGATTTGCCTCAATTCTTATATCTCAATAAAGATCAACTATTATCAATAACAGATAAAAATATACCTATAATCAAAAATGTTCTGAAAAATACCATTACACAAATACCATTTTTGTTAGATGAAATATTTGACTCTCTGGAGAAAAGAGATTATAAATCCTTTAACTTTCATCTTCACACGCTCAAGGGAACACTATATACTGCAGGATCAATATATCTGGGTAAAGAGGCTGAAAAGCTGGAATTGGAAATTGAAGAAAATAAAAATGAGAATGAACAAATTTATGAGCAAATTTCTTTTAAAGAAGATATTCAAAAATTTATCGAAAAAGTACATATATTTCAACAAGAACTTCAATCCTTTTATCAAGCAATAGAAAGATAAAAAAAACAATTTTCAATGATACAACCTAAAAGCCTTTAATTTTTGTTTAAATATTTAAAATTTAGATATTGACAATATGAAAAATAGTTTTTGATTTTTTTCAATGAGTGAATTTACATTTAAAATGGACAATATTTTTCAAGGACCTCTTGATCTCCTTCTTTTTCTTATCAAAGTTAATAAAATACAGATAACAGATATTCCTATTGTTCTTATCGCAGATCAGTATTTTGCTTACCTTGAAAATATAAAAGATTTCCCGATGGAACAGATATCTCACTTTATATCTATGGCAGCTGAGCTTCTATATATAAAATCGAGAATGCTGATCCCCCATCAAGATAATATTGCTATTTCAGATGATGAAAATTTTGAAGATCCGAGGCTTCCACTTGTTGAAAAGCTTCTTGAATATAAATCTTTAAAAGAAGCTTTCATAAAAATTGAAAAAGAAGATTTATCAAACAACATACCAATATACTCAAATGAAAAACAATTTTCAATATCAAAGGATGAGCAGTGGGAATCTATCTCGATAGTCGAACTTTTAAATCATTTTGAATCCCTTATAAAAAATATACCAAAACAATCTGAAATCATTATCTCAAGAACTTCAACAACTGTCGAAGAGAAGTATAATTACTTGCTAAATACCTTAAAAACAAATGATTTTCTTCTTTTCTCAACTTTAGTAAAAGATTTTACCACTAGAAGTGATTATATCTGTCTATTTTTAGCAATTTTAGAGCTTGTTAAATCTAAATTTGCTACCATATCACAGCACAACCACTTTTCGGATATTAAGATACAGAGAACCGGGGCTTTTTGTTCATCTTTAAAGTAAATATTATAAAAAAAATAAGGTACATCCGGTTAATGCATGCTTTTTTAACATTAAAGCAATATTTGTATAGAATACTATGTACATACCCGTTCTATGGCAGATGCATGGTTATTTTAAAAAAAGAAATGCATATATCCTTATAACAATAATAAACAAATTAGATTATTATTTTTTTGCTTTTGCTTTTCTTTTTATGACTTGACCTGAAAAAGAAGTGAATAGCAAAGGTGCTAAATAAATTTGACTTTAAAGAAAATATATGTTTTACTGATTGATGGCACTCCTCTTAAAAGTAGCAATTTTAAAAATTTTTCTTTTATTTCATGCAAGCTAGAGCCTTTAAAGCTTTTATAGACAATTTAAGCGCTCCTTTATTATATATATTAAAGCTTTAGAAAAATTATGCCTTATTCAAGAACATCATAAATACACCTTTAAATAGGTAATAAAATGGTATTATTAAGTAATGATGAAAAAAAATTTTACATTCGTCTTATTGAAGCCATAATCTTTTATGAGGGAAAACCTGTTGATGTTGCATATTGTTCAAAACTCTGCCAGATTGACGAAGACACATGTTTACAACTTATGCTTGAACTTAAAAAGGAACTTCAGTTTTCCAATAGAGGGATACTTTTAGAACAGCAAAATGAATCTTTTTTCTATATCATTAATCCAGATATAAAGGATTCTTTTAAAAAGCTATATAAAATAACCGATTATAAACCAAAACTTACTGAACCTTTAAAAGAAGTTCTTTCAATTATTGCTTTTAAGCAACCGATAACAAAAACAGAAATAGAGGCAATAAGAGGTGTGGATTCTTCATATTCTTTAAAGAGACTCATTGAACTTGAACTTGTTGAAGTCAAAGGAAAAAAAGATGTTCCCGGTAAACCTTGTTTATATGGAACGGCAATAAAATTTCTACAGTTGTTTAATCTAAATTCCTTAGACCAGCTTCCCAAACCAGAGGAACTTCTCGGTGAAGTAAATTTTTTTGGAGAAAAAATGTGAGATTACAAAAATTTATTTCAAATTATTCTTCCATATCACGCCGAAAATCTGAAACTTTCATAAAGGAAGGTAAAGTTAGGGTAAATGGTTCTATTGTCACCATACCTTACTTTGATGTTTCAGAAAATGATACAGTCATTGTAAATGGGAAAAGAATATTTGTTGATAAAACAAATAAATACTATGTTTTTTATAAACCTGTAAACTATCTCTCCTCATTTTACGATCAAGGTGATCAAAAAGGCTTGAAAGAGTTTTTTAAAGAAAGACAAAACTTAAAAATTGCAGGACGGCTGGACTACTATTCTGAAGGATTGCTCCTTATAACAAATAATACTAGACTTATCAATATACTTACTCATCCATCTTATCAAATAGAAAAAGAATATCTCGTTTTTTCCTATAAGCCTATTTCACAACAGCTTATAAAAGCATTTAAGAAAGGAGTTATGATAGATTCAGTTTTTTATAAGGCTAACGATATAATTCTTGTAAAAGATACGATGGCTAGAATTTTCTTAACAGAAGGAAAAAATAGGGAAATTAGAAATGTATTCGCAGCTTTTAAACAACCTATTTCTAGACTTATTCGTGTAAGAGTTGGTCCTTTAAGGATAGGTAACCTCAAACCAGCTGAAAAAAAGGAGATTCCTGAGTATCTTATAGAGCCTTTATTAAAGCTTGAAAAACAGAAAAAAATAGAACCCGAAAATAACTATAAAGAGGAAGGGTAAAGTTTTGTTTGTAATAGCTATAGATGGTCCTTCTGGATCAGGTAAAAGCACGATAGCAAAGGAAATTGCTAAAAAATTTAATTTTACATATATTAATACCGGTTCAATGTACCGGGCTATCACTTTATTTCTCATTGAACAAAATCTTCTACTTCCATTAAAAGAAGGCAAAATTGAACTTCAATACATTTTGCCTTCCATAGATATAGAGCTTAAAGAAGATTTTGTATACCTGAACAAAGAAGATGTAAGTCAAAAAATCAGAAGTCCAGAAGTCACAAAGGAAGTTTCCTTTGTATCTTCCATTCCAATTGTTAGAAAATTCCTCGTGCAAAAACAAAGAGAAATGGCAGCAAAAACAAATGCTATACTGGAAGGAAGAGATATAGGAACAAACGTCTTTCCGGATGCAAAACTAAAGATTTTTCTAACCGCACAAAGTGAACAAAGAGCTTTAAGAAGATGGATTCAGGAGGGTAAAATAACAGATTTACAAACTGTTCAATCCGATCTGGAAAAGAGAGATGAATATGATTCGAAAAGAGTAGAAAACCCTCTCGTTAAGGCACAAGATGCTATTGAAATCGACACAACATGTCTTACAATAGAAGAGGTTGTGGAACAAATTTCCAGAATAATCTATAATAAATTTGGTGATACTTTGAACAATATTTCCTTAAATTAATTTTTATTTTTTTTACAGAGTACTATAATAAAGTTAAAACATAATTAAATTAAAGGACATTTATGAGTCCTGATTATGATAATTTTAATAATTTACGAAAAAAGATTGGTGTTGATGACCTGGATGAACAAGCCAGAAAAAAGATGCTTGAAAAGTTTCAGAAAGCTGGAGGGAAAGTAGATTTCAGTCTCTTTGATAAACAGAATAAAAATGGAATAATTTTCAAAAGAAAAGATGTAAAACCCCTCGATTCGACTACTGATTCTCTTGATGCTTTAATAGATAAAACAGGTCAAAAGTTTAGAAAACAAAATTCAGACAAAAAAAATTCATTGACTACAGGCAAACAAGAGAAAAAGTCCTCACAAACTCATTATTCAAATAAAACACAGGCTGATGCCATAAAAAACAAACAAAAAGAAGACCAGAAACGAATAGATGACTTCAAAAAGACAGCTTCCAGGCTTGAATTAGAGAAAAGGCTTGTTAAACCTTCTTATGAAAAGGAAAAAGTAGCGCCACAATCCAATAAAAATATTGAAGAAAGAAAGTCTGGCATCGTGTCAAAATTAAATAATCCATCGATTGTTGATAATATATTATTTATTATTAATGGACTTATCTTTAAAGTTCTCTCTTTTAATACATCAAAAATTCATTCGGATTTTTTAGTTCAATTTTTCCCATTTTATGCTTCAACTGTTGCTAAAATTGGTTACTTTCTTAAAAGCTGTTTCAACTCACCGGATACAAAAAAAAAGGTAAGAAACACCTTAGAAAAGCTTAGCCCAATGCACTATGATATTTTGCATCAATTCCTTAATCTTGCCGATGAAAACTATCTCAATAGCTTCTACGAACACTCATTTGACAATTTTTCATCTATTTTAAATCCACAAGAACTTGAACAATTTGCATATTATTACAAGAAACTTTTATTTGTGAGAGAAAATGTTGGAGTTCTAGAAGTGGCTCTTTTATCTGCAAGAAATATATACACTCAATATTTTAGATTAAATATTTCTGAAAATGAACTTTTGAAGGATATCTCTTTTATAACAAACACAGCGTATGAAAAATTCCATATATTACTTTGCAGAAATATTGGCAAGTATATAACTGTCGGTTCTCCTCTCGTCAAAGAATATCTTGTTTATGACGAATCCGATACCCCTGGATACTATTATAAAAAGGAGAAAGATGCTGAACAGGAAGCTATACAAAGACTCAAAAGTTTTGAAGACGAAAAAAAACAGATGATTGAAGATGATATCGAGAAAAAGGAGATATCCAAGATTCCTGATGATGTTAAGAAGGGATTTAGTTTTATGGATGAGGTTTATACTACCTTTTTAAATCATCAGGAAGAGTTTATTGAACAGGATGGGATACTTTCAAGGATTCCTCCAAATGATAAAGTGGCTTTATGCTACCTTTTTTACAAAGAGTTATCAGATCAATATACTATATTTATGACCATGAAAGAGGTCGAATACAAGATAAAGTTTGAAGAACATAAAAAAGTTGATATTAAATCTGATCTCAACAACATTCTCAATGAATTTAACTTATTATTCCAGGATTTTGAAATATATGCTGAAATATCCTTAAAGGTAAAAATTCAGCAAGAATCAACATTTTATGACGAGAGATTGACCAAAGATAAGGAAAGGCTTACTTTCCTTTCAACTTCCATAAGAAGCAAATTATATCAGATATTACAGGATTTTCTGGTAATAACGATGAAAATAATAAAAGATTATACAGATAAAACATTTTATATTATAGCCAATCCCGAAGATAAGCTTGTTGTTGACGAAAAACTGCATGGAGTCAAGAAATTTAACAACAAGCCCATAATATACATCTTTACAAGAGCCTACTATTTTATAAAAGCATGGCTTTTTAGACTTGAAAAAACAGATCTTTCAGGACCTCAAATATATTTGTAGAATAAAATAATTAAAAAATAATTACTTGTTTTGAGCTGAAAGACCAAAAAAGTTAGAATAAATATTTAATCTATCGTATATTATATCTTCTTTTACAAAAGAGAAAAACCGATCATTGCCTTTGTATGAAACTATTACAGTATAGGCACCTTTAAAAGATATTTGAACTTCTATTGGTGAATTTTTATCTGCAACGATACCTTTAGTTTGAAAATATTTTAAGAGTGTTTTAATCTCTTTATTCTTTTCTTTATAACTAAATTTAACTGGTATTTTGATATTGTTTGAGTTAAAGTAATCTGTTGAAATTGATGCTATTTGAAAAAGTAAATCACAGTAAGCATTTCTATTTTTTTTAAAGATCTTTGCCTTAAGTTCAAGAGCTTCAAGAATAGACATTCTGTCATACTCATTATCGCAATTTTTAAGAAATAGATCGATATACTGAAGTTTTTTAGACTTCTTACTCGATAATTTTGCAAGATCTAACCAGTATATTGATGATGTATCCGGTGAAATTTTTCTGAAAATTTCCATCTCAGATCTGCAGAGTTTTTTTTCAATCAATTTAAAGCCTGAAACAGCATTTCTTGCAGTTTTATAAAAAGTTAAAGGTTCATCTTTTTTATCGACGGAAAGCAAGAACATAAGTGAAGAATACCTGAATTTTAAATCTGACAATAGCTTTAATCCTTTAAAATATAAAGTTTTTATCTTCGAGCCTAATTTTTGAGTAAATTCCGGATAGAAAGTTTTCGACTCGAGTATTATATATGTTGAAAGATAATTTTTTTCCAGTTCATAGAAATTCATCATCTGTTCATTTAGATTTAAATTGTACTGATATATCCACCATTGATTAGGATATTTTTTTATATTTCTATATATAGATTCTATCTTACTCTTATTTCCTAAAAATCCATAAAGTGATAATAAATCATATAGTATAAAAGGAGACTTTATACTTGGTTTACCTTTTAAAAATGCTGCTTCTGCAGCCTTTGTATCTACTTTTAAAAGTTCAAGCTCTCCTAAGGCAAGAAAAGCTTCTGCAAGTCCACCGAAAGAGGCTGCTCCATGAAACAACTGCTCAGCATCTCTGTAATTTTTGATCTCATATTCCATAACTCCCCAATTGTAAAAGTAAACAGGTGTATATGATGCTGTTTCAGTCAGCACTTTTGCGTAAAATTCACGCGCCTTTTCTATCTGGAACGTGTTTGCAAAAAGCAGAGCCTGAGCACCTGTGAAATATGATAGGTCCCCGTAAAGAGAAAAACCAATATCAAGATATCTTTGGGCTTGCTCGAATTTCTTTTCTTTTAAAAGAATCCAGATTAATGAATACAGATAATATGGATCGGAGTTCCCCATTGAAAATGCAAGAGCAAGATATTTTATCGCTTTTTTATTTTTGTTTAAAAAAGCATTGCATTCTCCAAGTTTTTCTATTATTTCTACCTTTTGATTTCCATTTTTATATGAGATCTGATAGTACTTTAAAGCAAGATCATATACTTCTGAATTGAAAAAAATCTCGCCAATAGCTTGTGGAATCTCATATGACGAAGGGTACTTTTTTAGTGCATCTAGAAGCAGAGATAATGCTTTGGATTTGTTTCCTTCCTTAAGATAGCTTAAAGATTCCGTGATTACCGAAGATTCATCACTGTTGTATGAATTATCTTGCATATTTGAAAAACTTAGAAGGATTAATAGGTCAATAATCAATATGATAAAAATAATCTTCCGGTAGTTTTTTTTCATTGTCCTCATAAACTATATCATTTTTATTTATCTATGACATATCCTGCAAAAAAGTATATTTTTTCATTCATCAGAAAGTATACTTTTAAAATTCGAGAGAAATTAAATCTTTTTTGTGTGGATATATCAGTCACAGGTTTTACAGACAAAAGTTTAAAGTCGAAAGTATAAAATCCTCGGATGGCACTTTATCAATAGATTCGAAAATCAAACTTAAATTAACCTAGTTTTTAGCTATTTTCACTATCAAAAAAACTGTCGAATGTTTGAATACTTCTGTTTTTAAATATTTTTAATTTTTCTAAAATAAAAAAATATAATTCAGGTTGACAAACTCAAAATTATGAGTTATATATTTAATGTATTAGTAAATTAATACACTATGCTTATATGATACAAGTTTATGGTCTATCCAACTACCAATAATTGCAGAGACTTATTTATGTTCACAAATTAAAGGAGTTACAAAATGATCATGTGTGAAAACATTGATTTCTCTTACCGAAAGGATCAAAAACTTTTTAACAACCTTTCAGTAAGCTTTGAAGGTTCCCACATTTATGGTTTACTGGGTAAAAATGGTGCTGGGAAAACTACTTTACTCAAATGTATATGTGGACTTTTACATCCATCTTCAGGAAATATCACAATTTATGGTAAATCTGTCTTTAAAAGATTACCATCAATTCTGTCAAGCATATTTTTTCTTCCAGAAACATTCTTTATACCAGATATGTCAGTTGAACAGTATATAAAATACTATAGTCCATTCTATCCAAACTTTAATATTAAAACTTTTGAGGATTCTTCCAGGGTCTTAGAGATTGAGAATGAGAAAAGAATCTCTTCATTTTCATATGGTCAGAAAAAAAAGTTTTTGCTTGCATTTGGCTTTGCTACAAAAGCTCCTATTGTTATCCTGGATGAGCCAACAAATGGACTTGATATACCATCTAAAACGATAATCCGTAAAAAGATTGCAGAATCTTTTACAGAAGAACAATCTGTGATCATATCAACTCATCAGGTCAGGGATCTTCAACAAATATTTGACTCAATCATCATCCTAAATGATGGTAAAATAATCTTCAATAGAAGCCTTGAGCTGATTGCAAAAAATCTTGCAATAGTTCAGGTAACTAATGATGATGACAAATATGAAAACACGTCAAGCTATTTTGAGCAAACACCGATCGGGAAAATTTACCTTACAAAAAATGAACAAAACTCATCAAAACAACAACCAATCGATATTGAATTTTTATTCAATGCAACAATCAATAATCCAGATTTTGTAAATAGCTTATTTTCAAATTAGCCTAAAATTTTAAACAGGAGAAAATTATATGGATCAAAAAATAAATTTGCAATATAAAACAGAGAATGAATTTTTCAACCCAAGGAGATTTTTTAATCTTATAAAGCTTGATTTTTTTAGAATTGGCAATTCTTTAATACTAGCTCCCTTTATTGTGAGTTTGGTTCAAATAATTTTAGTTCTATTAAATGCCGTTATTGCTTACTATACAGGAAGATTTGAGCCAATATCCTTGAATTATTCATTTTATTTCTTCGCGGATCTTTTTATAGGTATAATTTCTACTTCAAATATTTTAAAACCCATTCATTCAAATGAAAAAGGGATTTCTTTTTATACTCTGGGAGCAAGTCTTTTCGAAAAAATTCTATCACTATGGCTTTATAGTTTTTTGTTTTATTACCTTTTCTCATATATTGCAGTTTTTCTCTCTTCTTTTATTGTATCGCTACTTTCTTATCTATTTTTTCACATTTCGACAACACCATCTTTGTTGACTGATCCCTTAATTTATTTTGAAAATTTTTCACTTTATTCACTTTTGACCTACTTATTCATTCATTCAATATTCTTTTTAGGTTCAGCAATATTTAAAAAATTAAATTTCTTCTATACAATACTTTCTATAATAGTAATCAGCATATGTTTTAATATTGTTACTGGTATATTTGTGAAATTAGTTATCCCTCTGGACTATTTTCGATACAACATCGCATCTTTATCCAATCTACTGCAAAACATCATACAGTTCATTATGACTCATAAATATTTGCCCACTCTTATCTCCATTATCTTTTCAATTCTGCTCTACTTTGTAACATATATAAGAGTCAATGAACAGGACTTAAAAGGTGAATAACATTAAAAAAAAGATTCTATCATAACAAATAATTACAAAAAGCAAAAAAGCATGATCTTTCAAGCTTTTGTTGAGAAGATATTTAATTCTAATCCAATTAAATATCTGAGGAAATTACCTTAAAAGAGGTTTTTATGAAATTTGAAACTTCTAAACCAATCTATATTCAAATTCTGGATATAATGTTTGAGCTTGTTTTGAGTAAGGTATGGAAAGAAAATGAAAGAATCCCATCCATAAGGGATCTTGCAACAAGCCTTGAAGTAAACCCCAACACAGTAGCAAGAGCATATAAAGAGTTTGAAGATAGACAAATAATTCAAAATCAGCGAGGAGTCGGGTATTTCTTAAAATCTGGTGGATACGAGAAAGCTCTCAACCTTAAAAAGGAAGAATTCATTAAAGACCAGATACCACTTATAGCGAAATCTTTAAATATATTACAGATACCTATTTCAGAGTTTTATATTACATTGAAAAAAACAATGGAAAGTAGTTTTCAAAATGAAAAGTATCAATGACAAATATTGCTTTTTTTAGTAAAAGATCTTGATTAAAATTAAGATTTTTAACAGAAGTTAGGATTAAAAGTTGAATTTTTAAGAGAAATGTTTAATAAAAAAGTATATTTTTTAAGGAAAAATAATAAAATAAAAATTAATCTTATTTAGAAAATTATTTTATAGGAGCGTTTATGAAAAATTCTACAAAAATTCTTGGGATTATACTGGCCGTTATTCTTATTTTAATGCTGGTCGCTATCTTTTCAATAAAGGCATTCCTTGATAGCAAACAGGATAATAGTAAATCCAGTAAAAACTGGAATTTTAACTTTGATAATCTGGACATTTTTAATAATCCAACAAAAGGCTCATCAGCCTTTTCTAACTTAGATTCAATATCAGTTATAAGCGCTGGTGAAACTATTTCTTCGCTTGATGATGTTCAATCGATAGAGAATAAATTTTTTACGCTTGTTGATGAAAAAGCTGGTGAGTTTCCAGAACTTATAGAGGAGAACAAACTTCTGGTTGATAAAATAAATAAAGACTATAGCATAAAGTTAAATGCCTGTAAATTTGTATGCATTTTTACAGATGCTGAAAAACCTTATATTAAATACAGGATATACTCAAATGCAAAAAACATCAAAAATCCAGTTAAAATGCGAGCAGATGAGATTTCACTGTTGAGCGAAAACTTTCATGATAACAAAGGGTTCAGCATAAATTTTAATGAGACAACATTTATGTTCGCCTTTATAGTTTTGCCAAAAAGCTATTCAGATCTTAGATTTTCAACGAATGCCTGCTCAGGGGAAATCGTTCAATCAAATCTTAGTATTGATGAAAATTTAACTTTAAACTCAAATGCATCAAAACTAAATATATTTTTGCAGAAAGTCGAAGCTAGAAACTTGATCTTTTCCTGCGATGCTGGATTAAATGATTTCAATATCGATGAAATGAATGTTAAAAATAAAATCTCATTCGCGACTAACGCTGGAAAGTATAACATACTTATAAATAAATTTTTTGTTGTTCCCGAACAGATAAAGCTTGAAAATAATGCTGGAAGTCTATCTCTTGTTAGCCCTTCTGTGAAAGCCTTTGATATTGATGCTGATGTTTCAGCCGCTGCTGTAACAGTCTCTCATAACGAACGTGATGACACATTCTCAAGTAATTTTAGATTGACAGAAAATTCCAAAAATCTCGATGAAAAAAATATTTTTCATTTAAATCTTGATGTTTCTGCAGGAAAAATTACCCTTGCATTTGAATAAGCGCTGGATTTACGCTTTTTAGTCTTTTAGATAAATTGCTTTCTTATAACTTTTAAAAACTAAAAGAAAAATTTGGGTAATCCCACTTCTTAAATAGTTTTCATTGCGACCTGATAAAACAAAGAGTAAAACTTAAAGGTTATTTTTATGCAGTTTAAATTATTTTCATCATTTTCACCAGCTGGAGATCAACCACAAGCCATTCAAAAGATTGTTCAGGCTTTTAAATCTGGAAAGGATAGAGTTACTCTTCACGGTGTAACAGGCTCTGGTAAAACTTTTACAGTGGCTCATGTTATTGAAAAACTTCAACTTCCAACCCTGGTTATCTCTCACAATAAAACCCTTGCCGGGCAACTTTATGGTGAATTAAAATCCTTTTTTCCAGAAAATGCTGTTGAATATTTTGTGTCTTACTTTGACTACTATCAACCTGAAGCATACCTTCCTAAAAGAGATCTTTACATCGAAAAAGATTCAGATATCAACGAAGAGATAGAACGACTTCGTTTAAAGGCTACTGAAGCCTTGCTATCGAGAAGAGATGTTGTAGTTGTAGCCACCGTAAGCTGTATTTACGGTATAGGAAATCCAGATGAATATAAAAACCAGAGGATCCCTATTGCAACTAGGGAGCAACTTCCTATTGAAAAACTTTGTAATCTTCTTATTTCAATATTTTACGAGAGATCAGATCTGGAATTCTATCCGGGTAAGTTCAGAATAAAAGGAGACATAGTAGATATTTTTCCCGCATACACGGAACATGCTTTAAGACTTATTTATTCTGGTGATAGCATAGAAAAGATTTTATTTATACACCCTATTACATCAGATACGATTTCATCAACTGATAGCTTTATCTTATATCCGGCAAAACATTTTATTACTAATATAAGTGAGAGAAATCGAGCCTTAAAAGAAATCGAAAATGAAATGCAACAGCGATATATTCAATTGAAGGAAAGCGGAAAGATCCTTGAGGCGGAAAGATTAAGGTCACGAACTGAATATGATCTTGAGATGATTCGCGAAATAGGATATGTCAAGGGGATTGAAAATTACAGCAGACATTTCGATGGAAGACTTCCCGGGCAACCACCCTCAACTCTTCTAAACTACTTTCCGGATGACTTTTTACTGGTAATCGATGAGTCACATGTTTCAATCCCGCAACTTCATGCTATGTATGGAGGAGATTTTTCAAGAAAAAAAGCCCTTATTGATTATGGATTTCGACTTCCCTCAGCCTTTGATCATAGACCTTTAAAATTTGAAGAGGTTGAAAAATACTTTAAAAAAGTTTTGTTTGTTAGTGCCACTCCTTCGGATTATGAAACTTCTTCAAGCTGTGTTGTTGAACAATTCATCCGCCCAACTGGACTTCTTGATCCGCAGATTATAGTTAGACCTGCCACCAACCAGGTAAAGGATCTTATTGAGGAGATTGATAAGAGAATCACAAATGATGAAAGAATTTTAGTTCTGGTATTGACAAAAAAAAATGCTGAAGATCTTGCCGATTATCTTGAGAAACATAATTATCCTGCAACTTACCTTCATTCTGATATAGAATCTTTAGATAGACTTGATCTTATCTCTAAGTTTAGATCCGGAACGTATAAGATCCTGGTTGGAATAAATCTTTTAAGAGAAGGGATTGATCTACCTGAGGTAACACTTGTTGCTATACTGGATGCGGATAAGGTTGGGTTTTTACGCTCGGAAAGATCATTGATTCAGATGATGGGAAGAGCAGCAAGAAATGTTAATGGAACGATAATAATGTACGCAGATGAGCTTTCTTTTTCAATGAAAAGTGCAATAGAGATCACTAAAAAACGACGAGAAAAACAACTAGAATACAACGCTAAAAATGGTATAACTCCTAAATCAATAATCAAAGAGGTAAAATCTTACATCGAAAGGGAAGAAAAAGTTAAGGAAGATGCGACTTCGATAGCATACGATGTGCTTATTAAAAAATATAACCCACTTAACCCTAAGGAAAAAGATAAGCTTATCAAGGTGTTAACTGAGCAGATGATGAAGGCAGCAAAAAACTGGGAATTTGAAGAAGCTGCTGTTTTAAGAGATAGAATAAAGGAGCTAACAGGTAAGAAATGACCTCTTATTTGAGCTCCTGCCTGAAAACAGTAAATACAAAAAACCCCTCGCAATTTTGCGAGGGGAAAAAGGAGGTCATTATGAAAAAACAATTATCGGAAAGAGGAGATTTGAACTCCTGACCCCCTGGTCCCGAACCAGGTGCGCTACCATCTGCGCTACTTTCCGAAAGCTTTCTTATATATATGCTTTCCTGTTCATTATCATTTTATCTATATACAATTTTTTCAAAAAATCAAATCCATTAATTTTTTTTATAATAAACCTACACCTTCCAGATAAATAAGCATGTGTTAATTATGCTATATGTTTATTAATCGGCTCTTTGTTATCTTGGGTCGCGGACCTATCGGTATGTGTTAATTATGCTATATGTTTATTCCTTTAATTATAAAAGTATACATTATCCGAAAATACTAAAAATAATTGAAATATCTATATAATTTGATCATATAATCATACTACTCATATCTAAGCGCATCTATTGGATTCATAAGAGCTGCTTTTCTAGCTGGATAATAGCCAAAAAATACACCTGTTGCAAAGGATATTGTAAAGCCAACAATTATTGAAAGTGGTGAGATGATAAGAGTTAAAGTTGTCACGACTTTGAGTAGTGCCACAACTGAAACTCCCAGCAGGATGCCCACGGTTCCACCTGCTATACATATTACCACTGAATCAAACAAAAACTGCTGTTGTATATCAATCTTTCTTGCTCCTATTGCTCTTCTAAGCCCTATCTCCTTTGTTCTCTCTGCAACTGTTACAAGCATTATATTCATAATACCAATACCGCCAACTAATAGAGAGATACCAGCTATGCATGCCAAAAACATCGTTAAAACACTGCTTGTCTGCTTTGAAGCTTCAAGAACATCTTGTTGATTCTGGATCCTGAAATCATCTTCATCAGTATCCGAAAGTCTGTGTTTCTGTCTAAGTATTGTTCTAACTTCCTCATAAGCAAGATCCATCTCCTCCTTACTTCTTGCTGAACAAACAATCTGTTGAATATTTCTTCTGCTTGT
>Ga0208826_1000604_pt1 | contig 35882 bp, 24 predicted proteins | sample AD_UKC115_MetaG_FD_184451 | JGI IMG/M metagenome (GOLD analysis project Ga0208826, IMG submission 184451) | Active sludge microbial communities of municipal wastewater-treating anaerobic digesters from Hong Kong - AD_UKC115_MetaG (SPAdes)... | ecosystem: Engineered > Bioreactor > Anaerobic >...
TTTGTGGTTGCGATGAAGTATGAGTAACAGATAGGCTTCCTCCATCATATATCTCTGTTTTAAACATACCTGCTTTATAATCTTGCCGAAAGGTTACAATATCCCCTTTATCGGTAACACAAATACCATCAGGTTCGCCTGCTAATTTCTTTGCCTTAATGACAGATGTTTTAAAAGCATCAAACAGTAGTAGTGAATCTTCTCTTATGCCTGCTATAATTCCTTTGCTTTGGATATATGCATAACTACTTAATTTTTCCCGGTATATATCTTTGAAGGTATTGTTAACAACTATTTCATCTGTTTCCGTATTTACAATGCTCCATCCATTGTGATGAAGGATAAGCAGCCGGTTTGTACCCAATTCAAAAAAAATACAATCTTCAGATGTATTTTTCACAACCCCGCTAATGTATTTAATAGTATTGCCATCAGTGGCTTTGTAGATATACAGGGTGCCATAATCAATCGCATATACTTTGCTGCCATCTGCACTAAATGCTGCACCACTGGTTGCGCTGCCATTTTTGAAAAGCTGTTTACCCGTTGCTATATCGTAACAAAACAAACCGCTGTTGGTAGAAGCTACCAGCTTATCTGCATTTGCCGTGATAGAAAGCGTTGAAGCCTCAGAGGCAGTCAGGCTGATATCAAGGTTTACTTCATGAATTTTCTTACGGCTTGCCATATCCCACACGATGACTGTTTTGTAAGCAATAGAGGCAACATATTTTCCATTTGATGAAACAGCTATTTTTTCAATGGCCTTTGCATGACCGCTGGGAATGGTTAAAGAAACCGGCTGGCTGTATATTTTACTAATAAGTAACAGTGTGATTGCAGATAATAGGAATTTATACATAAAAATATTCGGTTTTGTAGAGCAGAAATTATAGCTGTATTTTAGTTTGATTATGTTTTGTTGCTTTAACTTATGCTGGCTGTTTTTTTTGAATGAAGCAATATTATTTTACAATATTAAGCCCGGGGCTTTACGCATAAACCTGCGAAGTTGCCAAACTTGGCAGAGCGGGCTTACTTCAGCACCTCCACCGGGAAGTCATTGCCAAATCCATAGCTCGCCGGGTATTGCGCCTGTCCTTTATATTTCCGTGAAAGCTCAGGCACTGCATTTTCAAGATAGGCTTTTAATTCATTTACCGTTATTTGATTATCGCCATTAGCTGCATCACCACTTAAAGCTTTCAACAAAGCATACGTAAACACGCCATGGCCCAACTGTGAAAACTCTTCAGCAAACTGTTCGCTGCCGCTGGCTGTAAGCCAATGTGTACCTGTACTGCGGGCAAGTTGCGCAATGGCTTTTTCTTCTGCAGCGCCCCGCATGGCAACGGCATCCAAAGCGCCGGCACTCTGGCACGCATCGAGTATAAATAATTGTTTTTGAGCCGGGATATTTTTTGAAAACTCCTGCATTTCTGTTGCTGAAATTCCTTTCTGAGCCAGCGCATCATCAGCGCCGTATAATTGCAATACATCATAGGGCACGATATAAAAATCTTTTTGTTTATCGTTCATACTTATAATGCCATGACCGGCATAATAAAAGATAAAAACATCCTGTGGTTTTGCTTCCTGCGCAATGGTTTTAAAACAGCTTTCGATATTATCTTTCACCGCATCGGCATCCATTAAAAAATGCAGCTTTACCGAAGAGAAAATACCGGTACTGTTCTTTTCAATTTCATCTTTAAAAGAGGTAGCATCAGCCTTTGCATAATTCAAATTGTACTTAGGGTTTTTATAGGTGTTGACACCAACAACCATTAAATGCAACGTGATATTATCGTCTGCGATATTTTGCTGCGACGGGGTATAATTAAGTATGATGACATCAGGCAAACTCTCTGTTCGCTGGCTGTTAATGGCAATAGCTTTTAAACTATTGGTACCATTATTTAAAACGATATTGAATGTTTTTGTTTGAATGGCAGATTTATCATTATCCACTACCAAATTTCTTGCAGTTGTTGTAATGAGTTTACCGTTTTGATATAAGCGTATTTCATCAATCACATCATCCGCTGCTTCAGCATTTACGGTGATAGTTAATTGTTGTTCTTTAACATTGAATGTTGATGTATCACCAGCCAGTTCAAGATTACGCAGTACCGGGTTATACATAATCTTCACTTTTGGCGCGGGCTTTATGGTATTGATGTTAACGATTGGCGGCGCAAATGTTTCGCTGCCCAAAATGCGGGGTAACAAGCCCGGCGTATAAAATTGTTCAAAGCCGGATTCAAGTGGCAGGTAATCGAGACCACGCACATAATACAATTGCTTCATAGCATTTTGGGTACCATCAAATCGGCCATCATTATCAACAACAACCCAATCATCTTCGCCAAACAAGACAATCGTTGCCGCCAGTTTATATGTCGAAAGATTCCAAACATTAATGGTTCTGTCGTAGCTACCGCTGAATAAAAATTTACCATCGTTTGAAAGCGCTAACGATGTTGCAGAATTCTTATGACCCGACAGTCTTGCTACAATAGTTTTTGTGCTGATATCAATAATTTTTATAGTTGAATCAGGGAAAGCGCTTTCGCCGCTGCACACCGCAAAACGGTTATTGGGCAAAGCAATCATGCGGTTGATTCTTTCTTTTACGCCTTTCAATTCGTATGTTTCCTGCGCAGTGGATGTATTGTAAAAACGGATATGGCCATAATCATCACCAGCAATTAAAGTGCTGCTATTGTTCACCAGTAATAATTGTTTAATACCGGTTTGGTCTGCATACTCGCCATCATGTTTAAATGTTTGCACTACATTGCCGCTGCTCACATCAATCTTTAATGTTTTATCGCCTCTGGTTAAACCAACAAACAAATATTGTCCATCATCAGAAAACAAAACAGTATAAGCATTTGCGGGAAGTTTAATGGTGCTAATAACAGCAGCATCTGGCAAAGAACGTATCAGCAATGTTGGCGCATCTGCACGTACAGATGTTGCGAATAATTTTCCATCTTTACTCATATCAGAAACAGAAATCACGTCATTGTCTTCAACATTCTTTTCGCCTCCGGTAACAGCATCCCAAAGCCTTAACTTACCAAAATCACCTGCCAGCAAAAGCTTGCCGTCAAAGCTGTATTGAAGATTGCTATTGTAACTATTGGATGAATATTTGCGGGATAATGTTCCGCTTGTTAAATCAATCGTACTTAAATAACCATTGCTAAAAAAAGCCTGGTCGCTTATAACCGATAATACATTGGTTTGTTTTGAAATATCAAGATTATAGATAGTATTTGCAGTGCCGCCAAGTTTGCGAATCAATTCACGTTTTTCAAAATCATATACACGAATGATTTTATCATAATTGCCTGAATAAAATATTTTACAGTTACTTGAAAATGCAAGCCCTTTCGGATACGATTTTTTATCGGTGAGCTTACCCACACGCTTCATGGCTTGAAGATCATAAATAAAAATAGTGTTATCATCAGCGGCCGTGGTTAAATAGCGGCTGTCAGGACTAAAACACATATCTTTTATGGATGAGGTTTGCCCTTTAAAAACTTTAACCACCTGTTTTGAGATGCGGTTAATTATTGTAACTGTTGCATGTTTGCCTTGGGGGTTTTCATCATCGTTATCATCCAGGCTAAGGCTGTTGTAAATATCGTTGCTGCTGCCATCACCCATATCAAAACCTTCGCCTACATACCATTTACCATCCGGGCTTAAAACATAAGGCGTTTCTTCACCAAAACTTTCTGTTTTTAAAATCGTACCTGTTAAGGTATTGACATGTACAATTTTTCCTTCTTCCATTACGAGCAGTTCATTATTATCAAAGCGCAGGCCCTTTATTTCGCCCGGCACTTCTATGCGATTTAACTGCGTAAAACCATTCGTATTCCAGGTTCTTATTTCACTCCAACTGCTGCTGGCGCCGGGCTTATCAAATGTAGAAGCTGTTGCTAAAATTTTTGAATCATCAGAAAAAGCAAGGCTTCTGATATCGTTGGCATGTACAACTTTCTTGAAAATTTGTTTGCCATTCGTCATATCAAACACACGCATTTCTTTGTATGATCCAGCTACAAGCAACTTGCTATCATTACTAAACATAACAGAATATACCCAGTTCGGAAAGTTCTCATATGCTTTTAATTCCCGGCCGCTTGTTGCGTCCCAGATGCGCACCGATTTATCAGAGCTTCCGCTTGCCAGCCATTTATCGTTGGGAGAAATAGTAATATCCGATATTCCTTCTGCATGGCCGCGAGGAATCATCAATTCCGGATTTTGCGCAAAAGTTTTTATGGTTATAATCAGCAGCAGAATAAAATAACTTTTTTTCATGATAGTTATTTTTGTTATAGGTTTTTGTGTTTCATAGCCTCGGTGGTTGCGTATTCCAAGATATAGCCCAATTAATTTTAGCCGGCTATTCGCACTTCATATGGTTTTTTGTTTTTAATAACGGTGAACCCTTTTTCAATCAGTTTTGCCCTGATAATGTTCAGCACACTCATTATCAATTTTTCTTCTTTTCCTAACTACTTCATCTATATGTTCAGCCAAGTCGCCAAACTTGCAACAAATAAACTATTTTATCACCTCCACCGGGAAGTCATTTCCAAATCCATAGCTCGCCGGTGTTTGCTGGCTGCCATTGTATTTTTTCATTAACGCAGGTACACCGTTTTGCATATAATCTTTTAAACCATCAACCGTAATCATTTTATTGTTGGCGGCTTCACCTTTTAATGCCTGCAATAACACGTAAGTGAATGCCCCATGACCAAGTGTTGCAAACTCATTCGCGAATTGTTGAGCACCGCTTGCTGCCATCCAATGGGTTCCTGTGCTGCGGGCAACGAGGGCAATATTTTTTTGCTGGTTACCATCGCTGCTTAACATGTCTGCAAATGCAGCAGCGCTTTGGCAGGCATCCAAAATAAACAACTGTTTTTGCGCCTGTATATTGATGGCATATTGCTGTAAATCTTTTGCGGCAATGCCATGTTCCTTCAATGCTTCATCTACATTACTTAAATCCGTAACATCATTGGGCACCAAATAAAATTCTTTATTGCCTGCCACTACCCCATGCCCTGCATAATAAAATACAAATACATCCTGAGCTTTTGCATTTTGCTGAACCTGTTGCATGGCTTTTGTAATTCCGGTTTTATCTGCCGCATCATCGGTGACAAAATATGTTTGCACATGAGAAATTACGGTCTTTGCATCTTTTTCCACTTCATCCTTAAAAGCTGTTGCATCAGCTAATGCATAGTTCAAATTCATCTTTGGATTTTTGTAGGCATTGATGCCCACCACCACCAAATGCATGGTTGCATTTTTATCAACTTTATCAATAACAACATTGGCTTTTTTGTTTACAACAGGGGTAACATTGGTGTTGGCTGCGCCATTATTATATACTACATTAATAATATCAGGATTGCTTTCTGTCCTTTGTGTGTTTAATGCTACGGCTCTTATTTCGTTGACACCCGGTAAAAGGCTTACTGAATATTTTTTTGTTGCTGTTTTGCTCTTATCATCTTCCACGATCAGGTTTCTTGTAGCAAGGTTTAACACTTTCCCATTTAGAAATAATCGTATTTCATCAATAGCATCATCTTCTGTAGAAGCTGTAACGGTTATCACTGCAAGCCCTGTTGTATTTTGGTAAGAAGGCACATCATTGTCCACTTCAAGATTCCGTTGCTTTTCTGCATACTGAATTTTTACAAGTGGTTTGTTTTTTAAATCTTCATCGGGCAGGGGTGGAAATATTTCTCCATTGACAAGTCGCTGATACAAATTAGGCGTGTAGTATTTTTCATACACCAAGTCAAGCGGTATAATATTCCTGTTCTTCAGGTAATATAATTTTTTTATGCCTTCCGGCGAGCCGTCAAATCTGCCATCTTTACCTACAAACACATAATCATTGCCATCATTAAATAAATACAAGGTGCCCAATAAATCTCCATTAGATGCATTCCATACTTTAATAGTCTGGTCATGGGCTATGGAGTATAGTATTTTATCATCGGGCGATAGCAATACGGTACGTACATCACTGTTATGACCAACCACATCAAATAATTGTTTGCCGTTTGTAGTATAACCAACAATCTCACCAGATATAGTACCCAGGTATACTGCAGAGCCATCATAATTTACTGCCATTTTTGTATATAACCTTGCAGATAACTTATCAGAGGTTTGCAGTTGGGCTCCAGAATTTATATCATACACGGTCAGGGATGTGCCGGTCAAAATAATCACTTTACTTTTATCTCCCGATGCTACTGCAAAAATGCCTTCAGCTCCTCCAACGGTTTTCTTAAAAATTTCCTGCCCCGTATTGGTATTTATAATTGTTGCATAATAATCTTTACCAAAGGCTTTTCTGATAACAGCAGAGAGCAATAGCTTATCAGCAGAGTAATTAGCAGCTGTGATATCATTATACTGTAAAATTTCCTGTTTTGTATTGGAGGTTAGGTCCCATTTATATACTGCATCCAAATCGTTATTTATTTTTGATTTATCAGCGTAAAAAACATTTTTGCCATCTCCACTAAAACTAAAAAGTGCCCTTTCAATAGAACCGGTAAAGAAACCGGCGTTGGGCACAACCATTTTATTGGTATTGATATTTTTGATATAGGTTTTATCGGAGGCAAATATGGCAACACTGTCTCCTCCAGGGCTTATGGCAACATTCTCCACATCGGTTTGCAGGTTGGCGCTGCGTTGTGCCTTCATCCTGAAAATATCAATACGTTTCAATACACTATCATCGGTCATAATATTTAGCTCACCGCTGCTCTGATTATATTCAAGAGAATTGAACACATCAAAACCAAGGTTGGCCACAGTTCTCTTAAACTGCGTTGTCATTTTGCCTGTGCCCATATCTCTTGCAAACAAAGTATTGTAGGCAGAGAGGAAGACTTTTTTCTCAGCGCCCAGGTAAAATCCTTGTTGCACGGGCTGATAATGCACCGGGCTAAAGTTGCCAAAAGTTTTTTCAGGTGCAAAGGTTGATGCATTGTATATTCGGCTTTTAGCGTTTTCATCGTATCCGTCTAACAGTAAAAAATGATTATCGTTTTTAGATGGTATCAATGCCACATCATCTGAGCGTGAACTGGAGGTGAGTTTTTTTAACACCTGCCCTGTTATTGCATTTTGAAAAGTGAGAACAGAACCATCATTCTCATTGACACAGCTGGCTACAATATTATTAAAGGGTAAATACCATGATTTAAATTGGGATTGCGGAAATTTATTTTCTGCGGTAATCGCCCCTGTTTCTGCATTGCGTATTTGCCAGCCATCATCGTTTACCAGTACATATGTTGAACCATCTTTATTGTTATATAAAAAGGTATAGCTATTATCAAAAACATGTTCTTTCAAAAGATCATGATTACCGGTGTTTATATCAAACCATGCAATACCTCTTGAATTATTCATTAAAGCCTTGCTATCATCTTTGGTAAAAATGATGCTGCAAAATGAAAAAGCTGCATAATCAGTAGTCCATAATTTTTTACCGGTTACTGTTGAATAGCACACAAGCTGTGCGCCGGTTGAATAAACCAGCTTATCGCCCTTATGATTTACGCCAAAGGTTATTAGTGAACGTGCCGGAAAAGTAAATAGCTGCTTACCGCTTTGTGCATCCCACATAATTATTTTTTCTTTTTCCGCACTGTATAAGAAGTGCTGCTGATCATCCAGGATAACTTTCGATATCAGTAGCGAATGACCATTGGGTACAATAACCTGTTCTGTTTGTGAGAAAGAAATTGTTACAAACACAACGGCAAGTAGTAGTGCAATAACTTTTTTCATATAGATTTTGTGAGAAATTAAAACTAAAGAGGCAAGATAGTTTGGATTTTAATTATGCTTTATCTCCACCATCAATGGCACAACGGTTCCGCCGGAATAAACGGTGTTTTCACTATCATCTGCAACACTTAAATTTCTTGTGGCTGTTCCGTTCACGCTAAACCCAACTTTATCCTGCGAATATTTAATGATGGATTTATCCATTAGTTTATCACCCAATACAGTTTTAATTTTTGTGCTGAGTGCACCATCCATTTCATTCATATCAGCAGCAATTTGTTTAGCATCTAATTTTTCGGCGGCGTATAAAATCAACAAATAATCTGTGCCTTTATTATCATCCAGCTTTACAGATTTGGTATCTGATGGGAACGCAATGCTGCTATTGGTGCCTACATGTGTTGAGATCATATCATCATAAGGGAGAATCAGGTTTACTTTACCAGACAGGTCTGTTGCAAATGCATATACATAAGCCTCATGATCTATATTCAGATAAAATTTAAAACGGGTGCCACTGGTATAGCTGTTTTGCATGGTGTAAGCTACCAGGTCTTCTTTTACGGCGGGCTTATCATCATCCACTTGTAAATTGCGGGTGGAGGTAATATTCACCGGCATGTCTTCACCGGTGCTGAGTTTAAATTCAACATCGCCGCTTAATACAAATTTATTTTCTATCGGTACAGGCTTTGGCTCTGGATTAGGAATGGGCTTTGGTTCCGGGTTGGGTTCTGGCTGAGGCTCCGGTTGCACATTATTTTCTACCGGTGCAGGTGTAAGCGGATCCGGGAAAACTTCCATTGCAAGAATGCACCATTTGGCATAGTCGTCATATTTTATCCAAACAAAACCTCCATCGGCCCAGTCGGTTCCCCAACTATTTAATATACGGAATGCTCCACCATATTTATTATCATCATAGCCAACTACAGCCATTGCATGCCCATTATGTTTCCAATCGCTTAATTGATCGTCAGCGGTAGTATTCCATACCGCATCTTTCACATAAAAAAAGCTTTCAGGCAAATGCCATCCGGTTGAAACGGGATTGCCTTCAAGCAGTGCTTTTTTGGTAGATGCAATTATTTCATCCTTTGGCAACACATATTTGTCGTCTTGCATCATACCCGGCGCCGCAAATAATATGGCAGCATCTTTTATTTTATAATTTGTTGCTACCTGCTTTACATCATCCGTTATTGTTGCACCACACTGATAAGGCACTTGCGATAAAAATGCATCACCCCCTGTCATCATTTTTATCAGCGCTTCTATGGGATCGCTTCCGTTTTGGCAGTCATTGTCAGATGCGTCTTTTATTTGTTCATATAAATAAGTAGCGGAGAATGCATATTTATCAATTACATTCTTGTCGGTAATATTATGGGTTTTGGCATAAAGAATTGTGGCGATGCCATAGGCATTCGCGAAGGCAACACAGGTACCATGATTACCCTGATCTCCGGGGGTTGGGCAATATTGTTCCAAAGAATAAGCCGGTGTTAATCCGCGAAAACTGCGGGTAGAAAGTTTAATTTTTTGCGGTGTTTTAGCAATTGTTGCAGCATTAAAATTGGCGCCGGTACCATGGTTGGGTTGGGCAAATAAAGTATTACCAATCAAAAAAGTGAGCAGGAATATGTACTTCATAAAATTCATTATTTAGATGCTAAGATGTAAAAGTTTTAAGAATTACATATACCCAATAAATGGTATTTCATTAACTTGATAGTGTATGAATTTTCATGTGTTTCTCAATCCAGGAAGGATTCCTGGATAAGAAAGACAGGCGTATTAATGAAAATGGATGCTATTATGGGTGGAATATGATCATACGTCAAGTTTTGCATAGCGGGCATGTGTTTCTATAAATTCACGCCTTGGCGGAACTTCATCTCCCATAAGCATACTGAAAATGCGATCAGATTCAGCGGCGCTTTCAATGGTGATTCTTTTTAATGTACGACGATCAGGGTCCATTGTTGTTTCCCAAAGTTGAGCCGCATTCATTTCGCCTAAGCCTTTATAACGTTGTATGGAAACGGTATCCTCTTTTCCGGCACCTAATTTTTGAATATAAAATTTTCTTTGTTCTTCATTATAGGCATATTCCTGTTCTTTGCCTTTTTTAATAAGATATAATGGAGGTTGTGCTATATAGACATAACCGTGTTCCACTAATTCTTTCATATATCTAAAAATGAAAGTGAGGATGAGGGTGGCAATATGGCTACCATCTACATCGGCATCAGTCATGATGATTAATTTGTGATAGCGGAGTTTGACGAGGTTAAGCGCTTTAGGATCTTCTTCTGTGCCAACGGTAACACCCAAAGCAGTGTACATATTCCTGATTTCTTCATTTTCATAGATCTTATGTTCCATTGCTTTTTCTACATTCAAAATTTTTCCACGAAGTGGTAGAATAGCCTGAAAGCTCCGGTCACGGCCCTGTTTAGCCGTACCACCTGCCGAGTCTCCTTCTACAAGAAATAATTCACATTTTTCCGGGTCACGTTCACTGCAATCAGCTAATTTTCCGGGTAAACCACTTCCGCTCAATACAGTTTTTCGCTGTACCATTTCACGTGCTTTTTTAGCGGCTATACGTGCCTGAGCAGCTAATATGACTTTATTGATAATATTTTTTGCCTCTTTGGGATTTTCTTCCAGGTAGGCTTCTAATACTCTTGCTACGGTGACCTGTACCACACCACTGACCTCACTATTTCCTAATTTGGTTTTTGTCTGTCCTTCAAATTGAGGCTCGGGTACTTTCACTGAAATAATAGCGCTTAATCCTTCACGAAAATCATCACCTTCTATACTTACTTTGGCTTTTTCAAAAAGACCTTGTTTATCTCCATAACTTTTAAATACCCGTGTAAGGGCCTGCCTGAATCCGGTAACATGTGTACCACCTTCAATGGTATTGATATTATTGACGTATGAAAATATATGTTCTTTAAAATCGTCATTATAAGTAAGCGCTACTTCTACGGCAACATTTGAAGCGGCATCATGGCCGTCAACATAGAGTGTTTGCGGGATTAAAGCATTTCTTTTCCCATTTTTATCCAGCATTTCTACAAATTCAACAATACCTCCCTCGCTATAAAAATTTTTAAAATAAGTAGAACCATCCTCATTTTTGTCTCTTAAATCAGACATGCTGATATTTATCTTCTTGTTAAGAAAGGAAAGCTCTCTTAACCGGCTTTCCAATGTATCCCGATTATATTCAGTTGTTTGGAAAATGGTATCATCAGGCCAGAAATGAATAGTAGTGCCGGTTTTATCGCTGACGCCATTTTCTCTAACAGGAAATTGGGGAATGCCTTTTTGATATTGCTGAATAAATATTTTGCCTTCCCGGTAAACTGTGGCTGTCATATTCGAACTTAAAGCATTTACACAACTCACCCCTACTCCATGTAATCCTCCGGATACTTTGTAAGTATTTTTATCAAATTTCCCACCGGCATGTAAAACGGTCATCACTACCTGAAGAGCACTGATACCTTCTTTTTTCATGATGCCTGTAGGAATTCCCCGACCGTCATCTGAAACGCTGATTGAATTATCCTCGTGAATTGTAACGGCTATATTTTTACAAAAGCCGGCAAGCGCTTCATCTATGGAGTTGTCAACCACTTCATATACAAGATGATGAAGGCCTTTTGTACTTACATCACCAATATACATGGCCGGTCTTTTTCTTACTGCTTCCAGGCCCTCTAAAACCTGGATACTATCTGCGCCATACGAATTTTTCTCCTGGTCTTTCAAATCATTTTTTTCTTCAATCATAATATTAAAAAGCCTTCAAAATTTTAGTAGTTTTTAAAGTCTGCGAATGTACAAAATTCTATTGTGAAAAGTGATGGTTAAGGGGAAATATCAAGTAATGTTTTATCAGATTTTAATAATTTATCTGACTAGAATCCCAGGGTCTCACTTAATTTTTTGTGAGCAGCCTGAAGATTTCTTCCAGGTTGCTCGTTTCCACCTCTAGCGATTGTATATTCAAATTTTGCTGAATTGCAAGTTCTAATAATTGTTTTTTCAAAAAATTGGCATCATCAGATAAAAGAGACCATTGATGTGGATTAACCTGATCTATTTGTTGAAGGCCGGAGATATTGTTGAAATCAGTTTTATCTAATTTTTCTTCAAAAGTAATTTTAACCCTTCTCTTTTGTAATCCGGTACCTAATGTTTGAATATCATTATCGGCAACAATTTTTCCATGATGTATAATGATGACCCTGTCACATATTGCTTGCACTTCCTGCAATACATGAGATGAAAATAAAACGGTCTTATTCTTCCCCTGCTCTTTGATGACATTGCGGATTTCCACGATTTGATTTGGGTCAAGACCACTGGTTGGCTCATCTAATATGAGGAGTTCAGGCTGGTGTATTAGTGCTGCAGCCAGTCCAACACGTTGTTTATAACCCTTGGATAATTGACCAATTTTCTTTTTATATTCTAAACTCAAACCGGTAATATCAATAACATGATTTATGGCTTTCCGGTACTCGGGAATTCGATGAACGCCTGCAATAAAAGATAAATATTCCCTTACATACATATCATAGTATAAAGCATTTGATTCCGGGAGATACCCAATTTTTTGTTTAATCATTAATGGATTATCGGATGCTTTAATGCCACCAATAAAAACCTCCCCTTTTTGAGGTTGCAAATAACCCGTAATAACTTTAAGTGTTGTGCTTTTCCCGGCACCATTTGGCCCCAGGAATCCTACGATTTCACCCTTTTGAAGCGTAAATGAAATATTGTCTATGGCTTTTTGATTTCCATAGATTTTTTCAAGATTTTTTAGCTCTAATGAAATCATGAATTCCGGGGTATTAAATAAAATTTGGAGAAGGAAATTTAAAATTATGAACCTCGCTGGGAACCTCCGGTTAATTTAGGGTTTCTGTTCATAGCTTTTGAAACGACATTCAATTTTGCCCCCGATTTCGTCGATTTATTTTTCTGTAAGTTATTCTTTTTTTTATTCTTACTATCTTTTGATTGATGATTGGGTAAAGACATATTACCTGGTTTTTAAATTGTTTTACTAAATAAGATAATGATTTTTTAATTATTTGATCAAATCAAAACTACTATAAACCATTTCTTTTACTAACTGATTTTTTATAAAGTTTTTAAAAAAAAGAAATGGAATTAAAGAAAAAAGTAAATTTAGCCTTAAAAATGTAAGCATGGACTATTCATTTCAATTCGATTCTTTAGAAGGATATAAGGAAGCCTATAAGAACAGTGTTGAAAATCCAGAACAATTTTGGAGTAAGGTAGCCGATACTTTTGCCTGGCATAAAAAATGGGATAAAACACTTGAATGGGATTTCAAGACACCTAAAATCGAATGGTTCAAAGGCGGCAAATTAAATATCACGGAAAACTGTCTTGACAGGCATTTGGCTGAAAGAGGAAACCAGCCGGCACTTATCTGGGAGCCCAATAACCCCACACATCAAACAAGGACCTATACTTATAAAGAGCTTCACCGTGAGGTCTGCAGATTTGCGAATGTGCTGAAAAATAATGGCGTTCAAAAAGGAGATCGTATTTGTATTTATATGGGAATGGTACCTGAGTTAGCCATTTCTTTATTGGCTTGCGCCCGTTTGGGGGCCATCCATTCGGTAATTTTTGGTGGTTTTAGCGCAAACAGTATTCTCGACAGATTAGAAGATGCAGGCGCATCTTTTATAATAACCTGTGATGGTGCTTTTCGTGGTTCAAAAGTCATTCCGCTTAAAGAGATTATTGATGATGCCTTGCAAACATTTTCTTCCATTCAAAAAGTGATAGTATTAAAACACACCAATTCACCGGTTTCTATGGTTGAAAATAGAGATATCTGGTGGGGGGATGAAATGAAAAAATTGGATGAAAAGGGAGATCATTTCCAGGCAGAAATTATGGATGCGGAAGATCCATTATATATTTTATACACTTCCGGATCTACCGGAAAGCCCAAAGGGGTAGTGCATAGTGTTGCCGGATATATGATTTTTACTACGTATACTTTTGTAAATGTTTTTCAATATAAACCCGGACAGGTTTTTTTCTGTACAGCAGATATTGGTTGGGTTACCGGGCATAGTTATATTGTTTATGGTCCTTTATCGGCGGGAGCCATTTCTCTTATGTTTGAGGGAATACCTACCTGGCCGGATGCCGGGAGGTTTTGGGATATTGTAGATAAATATAGGGTCAATATTTTTTACACCGCACCCACAGCAATTCGAAGTTTAATGGGATTTGGGGCAAAACCATTGGAGGGAAAAGATCTTTCATCACTGGAGGTTTTAGGTACTGTAGGAGAACCTATTAATATTGAAGCATGGGAGTGGTATAATCAATTTATTGGGAAGAATCAATGCCCTATCGTAGATACCTGGTGGCAAACGGAAACCGGAGGCATTCTAATATCTAATTTTGCTGGAATCAGCCCTTCACGCCCATGTTGGGCTACTCTACCTTTGCCGGGTGTGCAACCAGTCCTGATAAATGATCAGGGCAAAGAAGTGACGGAAAAGATTGATGGTTTATTTAAAGGTAATTTATGTATGAAAAGCCCCTGGCCTTCTATACTCCGGACAACGTATGGCGATCACGAGAGATTCCGACTAACCTATTTCAGTACTTATCCGGGCCTTTATTTTTCCGGGGATGGCGCTCTGAAAGATGAGGAAGGTAATTTCAGAATAATTGGCCGGGTTGATGATGTATTGAATGTAAGCGGCCATCGTATAGGTACTGCTGAAGTGGAAAATGCTATTAATATGTGTGAAGGTGTTGTCGAAAGCGCTGTTGTTGCTTATCCGCATGATATTAAAGGGCATGGGATATATGCCTTTGTCATTTTAAACATGGAAAAACCACCCGGGCAGATTGCAGAAGAAAAAATACGGGATATGGTTGCAGAGCAAATTGGCCATTTCGCAAAGCCGGATAAAATTCAGATTGTAAAGGGACTGCCGAAAACCAGGAGCGGCAAAATCATGAGGCGAATACTTCGTAAAATTGCTGAAAATGAAGTGGAAAACCTGGGAGATACTACATCATTATTGGATCCGGAAATTGTTGCTGAAATCATAAGAGAAAAATTGTAATAATTATTTTTGAAATTCAAAACTTAAACTTTTTCTACTTTTTGGCATCATATTTTAGAATAAATTCAGCAAAACTCAGCCTGCATGTATCCAGACGATAAGGAATTGTTAGAAGACTTTAAAAGAAAAGAAAGCCGGGAAAAAGCCTTTACGACCATAATAAAAAAATACCAGGAAAAATTATACTGGCATATCAGGCGATTGGTAATCAGCCATGATGATGCGGATGATGTTTTGCAAAATGTATTTTTAAAAGTATGGAATGCATTAGAAAACTTTAGAGGTGATAGCCAACTTTTTACCTGGATGTACCGGATAGCGACCAATGAATGCCTGACTTTCCTGGAACAACAGAAAAAAAGAACCTCTGTTTCACTAAATGATGACGACTCAGGCCTGGCCAATAAAATTATTGCAGATAAAAATTTCGATGCATCTAAACTGGAATGGAAATTACAATTGGCCATCCAGCAACTACCTGAAAAACAAAGGCTTGTTTTTAATTTAAGGTATTATGATGAAATGCCTTATGAGAAAATGAGTAAAATATTGGATACCAGTGAAGGTGCATTAAAAGCTAGTTATCACCATGCAGCAAAAAAAATTGAGGCATTTATAAAAGAAAATTAAACCGGGGTGCATAAAAATAGTCTAAAACCAGCATCATGAAAGATGAAGAAAATATCAGGAAGGAAATAGAGGAAATCAGCCCCATATTTGCCGGTATTTCAAATCGAATGTTCAATGAAATACCCTCCGGTTATTTTGATGACTTTAGCGAAATGATGATGTTCAGCGTGTTAAAACAAAATACCATTTCCACCGGAAATAGTCCTTTTGAAATGCCTTCCGGTTATTTTGACTCTTTGCCAAATATCATTCTGGAAAAAATTAAAGTGGCAAATCAGTCTGAAGCAGAACTGAATCCTGCTGATGAATTGAAGGATATAGCTCCTCTACTGGCAACGATCTCCAAAGAAAATGTTTATTCAATTGAACCAGGGTACTTTGCCGAAAAAAACTGGGATTTTCTTTTGCCTAAAGAAAAATCCAGTCCTAAAGTCATTTCTCTGCCTCATTGGACACACTATTTAGTGGCCGCTTCGGTTTTTGCAATTATTACCCTGGGAGCCGTATTTTATATGGGTAATTATCAAACGGCATCCTTAAATGTTCATTCATTGGCTGCAGAATTAAAAGAACTTCCTGATTCGGCTATTTCAAATTACCTGGATGATACACCCATTTACAGTATTGGCGTCAATAACCAGGAAGATCAGCAAATTGATATCAATTCTTTACTTTATAATGTAAGTGATCAACAAATTGAACAATATTTAGACAATACAAAGGATTTATCTGTAACGCCGGGACGAAATATTTAAATTTTATTAAAAATGAAAAAATTATTTATAATATTTTTTGCATTGCTAATTCAGCATTACATTTGTTATGCACAACAAGGTGGTGGGAACGATCAGGTGGAGGTAGTGAAGATGGCATATATTACAAACCAATTGAACCTATCGCCCAATGAAGCATCACGTTTTTGGCCTGTTTACAATCAATATTATAATGAATTAAAGCAAGCCAGGGCAAAAAATCAAAATGATGAAATTGCTTATAGCCAACAAGTTTTAAATATTCAGAAAAAATATCAAAGTAATTTTAGGCAAATATTAGGTAATAATTCAAACAGAATAAATAAAGCATTTACAGCTGAGAGAGGATTTCGGGAGTTATTGAAAAATGAACAACAGAAAAGGGAGATTCAAAATATTCGCAAACCTCCGAAAAGAAACGGAGGGAAAAACGGAAAAAGTATTTAATTTGGTGTTTTTCATAGGTTAGCAACGGCCAGCTCTTTTTAGGGCGGGCCTATTTTTTTGTTACCTAATAAAGATTCGCACTTTTTTTCACTTGCATAGGCCTTATCATCATGAAAGTTTTGAATAGCCAAAACAATTAATGGTTTTCTAAAGCCTACATCTCTTTCAATTTTTGTACATATTACTATTCTTTCCTTTTGAAATAATAAAGATTTGAGAGAGATTATTTTTCTATAAAATAAAAGTTGGGAAAATAGATGATTATAGATTGTATAAAATAGGAATAGCTGAAAAAATAAATTTGATATCTAAAATTTAGATTGAGTCGAATCTTTTTGAGTTGACTCAATCTAAATGTTGTTTTGAAACACAGGCGTTTTGACATCATGGTAAAATAAAAAGAACCATTTTTCAGCATTTCCCTGCTTCCACCACTCTTGTCTTAGATGCATACTTTTTCTTCCATCAAAATCATATTTGGCAATTATTTTATTTTTCATTTGTTGTAATTGGGGCGCTTCATCGCCACCATAAAAAATGATTTCCTTTTCTTCAATTATTTTAAAAACCTGGTGAAAAGGTGAATGGCCACCGGATAAATGATATTCTATATAATCATCTATTATTCCATTTCCATGAAGAATTTTACATTGCGTATTGTCTTTTAGAAAATCAATTGTTTGAGTGAAAAAAGAGGTGGATGGTTTGCTTGAAGCATTTTCCAATTCTTTTCCCTGAATATAATAAGTTGCACCTGGAAATGCAGGAAGAAAGGTACCTGATTCAGTAGAAATGCATAAACCTCCTGTATGATCTTTGTGTAAATGTGATAACAATACTTTGGTAATCATACCGGGTAAAACGCCGTGTTTTTCCAGGTTTTCATAAATCTGTAGTTTACCTTTTGAATGAAAACCTAAACCCGTGTCTAATAAAATATAATCTTTTTTGGTAATGACGAGAAAAGGTTGCACTTCAACAAGCAAACTGCCGATAGGCCTTTTATTTAATTCATCCTGTCCAATGATAAAAGGAACAAAAACCTTGGAGCGATCAACTGTAAAAACACCTTCCGGCAAAGGAATGATTTGCATATGTTCAATTTACTGATTGTTTTTAACGCAACACCATTTGCCTGTCTGCATCCAGGCGTAGCATGATAAATATTAAAATGGTAAATGTCAATAATGATGAGCCTCCATAACTAATTAATGGAAGTGGAATCCCTATAATTGGAAAAAGGCCAATGGTCATACATACATTTACACAGATATGAAAAAACATGATGCTTGCAACACTATAAGCGTAAACCCGGCTGAAAGTACTTCGTTGTCTTTCAGCAATTTTAATTATACGAAACAAGAGGAGCAGGTAAAGCAATAAGAAAATGAAACAACCAATAAATCCAAAAGCTTCACCCAATGATGTAAAAATAAAATCAGTATGTTGTTCTGGAACATATTTTCCTCTTGTTTGGGTACCTTTTAAAAATCCACTCCCCATCATTCCACCGGAACCAATAGCAATTTTGCTTTGCCGGACATTATAATCATCTGGCTTATGCACGGTTTTATCTTTGCTCTCTAGTTTTACTGCACTTTTATTCTGGCTGCAATCGTAATCCTTGCCAACCATGCTATATATACGTTGACTTTGGTAACATTGGAAAACATTATTAAAAATATAGGGTACGGCAATTCGTTGTATACTTACACATACGACCCAAATACCTAAAATTAAAACCAAAAGCCCTTTATCTCTTTTTACTTGTCTTCGCATAAAAAATATAACAATCCCGGCAATGATCGTTAAAATGATGGCCAGTAAATTGGGTTCCATAATAAGGGTTGCCACTACAAGCACCCCAAAAGAAAAACCGATGATTAATACAATCCCCGGCAATCCTTCCCGGTACATTACGATAAAGAAGCTTAGGTAAACCAATGCCAGGCCTGTTTCATTTTGCATGATTGAAATGGCTGCCGGGGCTAGTATGATGGCAGTGGCGTATGCTTGTGACTTCAGTTTGGTAAAATTTAAATCCTGCCTGGAGAAAAATTTTGCGAGAGCAAGCGCTGTAAATATTTTACAAAGTTCGGCGGGCTGTAAATTAAAGCCGCCACCTAAAGGTAACCAGCTTCTTGAGCCATTGATATTCTTCCCAAAAAAAAGGGTAGCAATCATGAGGACGATTCCAAATAAGTACAACAAATTGGCGAAGGCCGTATATAATTTGCTATCGCTTAAGAGGATAAAAATGGCGGTAACAAGGCAAATGATTGCAAAAAATAATTGCTTACTATAATTTGTATCCCGTGTTAAGAAACTTTCCAGTGTAGCATTTTCCGGTTTATATTCAACCATAAAAATGCATAAAATACCTATTGCTACTAAGGTAATATAAAGAACAATGACCAGCCAATCGACTCCTTTGGAAATATTTATCGAATTCGTTTTTGACATAATTATCTCAGGGCCTTTTATTGATTTTTTTAGGAGGATTAATCATCTCTTGTTTGTTCTTTATTTTAGCAGAATCATTGGAGTCTTTCCTGTTTGGTTCAGCTTCCGGATCAAAAGTGGTTTTCTTATTATCTACATTATTTTGAAAGACCGGCACTGTATCAAGGTTCAATTGCCTGGCTAATTTTTCCTGTTTAATGGAGTCTTTGACATAATACCAATGCTTGATTTCTGCAGGTATCAGGTCTGCTTTAGAAATTCTTTCTACTTCGGAGAGCCTGTTTTTTGCAATGGTATCATTGATATATTTCTCCATCATCAAAGAGGCAATGGGGGCAGCCCATGTAGCTCCATATCCTGCATTTTCCACAACAACTGCAATGGCGATTTTTGGATTTTGCCTTGGGGCGAATGCTACAAAAATAGAATGGTTTTTTCCATGAGGATTTTGTGCTGTTCCGGTTTTTGCACAAATTTCCACACCGGGAATTTGAACATTGGTGGCAGTTCCAAATTCTGTTACATCCAACATACCCAGTTGTACCGCATTATAATCTGAATCAGAAATATGTGTTACGGTGTGTTTAATTTTATATTTATTCAAAAAAATAGAATCTCCCGGTTGTTGATTTTCTATACTATCCACAAAGTGAGGTGTATAGTAAGATCCTTTATTGGCAATTATGGCCATTAAATTGGCCAATTGCAAAGGTGTTACCAGCATCCTGTCCTGTCCAATACCTAATGTAAGGATATTGCAGCTATTCCATCTTGCAAATCCCCCAAAGTCGCGGTTGTATTGAGCCGTGTCAGGAATATTTCCTTTATCTTCACTGGGCAAATCAATGCCTGAACGGATACCCATTCCAAAATCATTCATATATTTTTTCCACACCAAATATCCTTGCGCAGTTGATTTATATTTTGGATTGTCAATGACCATCCGGAATATCTGGCAGAAATAGGAATTGCAGGAATTGGCTAATGCCAAGCGCAAGCTAGAAGCATGTCCGGGATCTGAATGGGTGCATTTCACAACTTTGCCACATGCATAATAACCACCATAACAAGGATAACCATAAGATGGGGTGATGAGGCCTTCGTCTAATGCAATTAATGCACCCATAGGTTTAAAAGTGGAACCCGGAGGATATTGACCTTTGATTGCTCTATTTAGTAATGGCCTCGCAGTATCCATTATAAGCTTCCCAAAATTGCTTCTTCTGGCAGCACCTGAAAGAATATTGGGATCGTATGAAGGACCTGTTGCCATCGCTAAAACTCCTCCGGTTTTGGGATCTAAGGCTACTACGCTGCCTATTTTATTTTTAAATAATTTTTCAGCAAGTTGTTGTAATTCTACATCTGTGCTCGTGTATAAATTCCTACCTGCAACAGCTACTGTATCATACTTTCCATTTTCATAAGATCCCTGAAGCCTGCTACGGTTATCTCGAATAAAATATTGAATTCCCCGTTGCCCCATTAATACTTTTTCATAGCTTCTTTCTAAACCGGTCATACCGGCATAATCACCCGGTTCATAACCATCCCCATCATGCCTTCGTAAGAAACCTGAATCTACTTCACCCAGGTATCCCAAATAATTTGCGGCTACATGATAAGGGTAAGTTCGGATGGGTCTTTCCAGGAGTAGAAATCCCGGAAATTTATACATATTTTCATTCAATCTTGCATACACTTCCGGACTAACCAATGGGGCAAAAACACTGGGTTTATAACTGCTGTTTTTGATAATGGCAGTGATCATTTTTTTTCTGTATTCAGCACTATCAATACCCAGTATATTGCATAATAATGAGGTATCTATTCCTTTTGTTTCCGCGGGTGTTACGATCAAATCATACATGATGGTATTTTCCAGGATAGCCCGATGTTTTCTGTCATAAATAATTCCACGATTGGGGTAAATCACTTTTCGGTACCTCGCATTATTTTCAGCCATGATTTTAAAATCTGATGAAAATAATTGAAGATTCATCAATTGGATTATGATGATTAGAAACACTCCCAAAAAAATAACCTGGATAATCCTGCTCCTGGATTGATTATATACCGGCATTTTATAGAAAAAATTTTGAATTAAAAACCCTTTGCAAAATTGCTGTAAGTAACTTCAAAAAAATGAAATTTAAGAAATATTTCCCTGAAGTTTTATGCAGTATTTGTTTTGTACTTTGCTTTCCTGTAGAATAACATTTCTGTTATGAGAATTAATACCAAACTTAAAGCGGTTGTAAGGGTTATTTTACCTATAAAAAACAGCAGGTCGCCAAATTGGAGCCATTCCAGAAATACAAGATACACATGATGAATAAAAGTCAGGATGAGGATATAAACTCCATAAGCTGCAAAGCCCATACTTTTGATACTTGGTTCTGCATAACTGGTACCTGCAATCTCTCGTGGCAATAAAATGTTTAATATAAATGGACGGAGGTAAGCAATCAATAAACATGCGGATGAATGTAAACCGGGTGTACCACTAAAGTAGTCCATACACAAGCCAAAAACAAACGCGACTATCAATAAGGCAGGGCGGGAAATATTAAAGGGCAGCCATAAGATAAATAAAAAATATAAAATAGGCTTAATATATTCTTGTATCGGATAAATTTTATCCAGCACGTATGCTTGTATCAGGATGAATAATATAAATCGAATAGTATTTTTTAATAATGAACTCATGGATTTACTATTGATTTAGATTCAAGTTGCTTTTGTTCAGTCCACATCGAATTTTCTATGAGGTATGCAAATTGAATGGTAAAGAAATTGGTGGCAGATTTCAGCTTTAAATGGTAATTACCGGTTGACTGATCTATGGAATTTTCTGTAACCGTGCCGATGATTAATCCTTCAGGAAAGTTGCCTGATAAATTACTGGTGATCACTGTATCACCTATTTTTAATTTGGCACTTTTAGGAATCCCTTGCAACTCAAGATATTGCGGATCGCTTCCATGCCATTCAACAATTCCGGTATAATTTGAATGAAGGATCATCGCACTTACTTTACTATTGTGATTAAGCAAGCTCATGACAATACTGTAATTATCACTCACAGAAACTATACGGCCTACAATGCCATCCGGCCCACAAACGGCCATATTGGTATTAACACCTTGCTTGGATCCACGAAATAAAGTGATATAATTGTTTTCATGATTCACCGAATTATTCACAACTTTAGCAGGCAAAAAATTAAATTTTCGCACTCTTCCCAAAGTGTCTTTGAGGAGAGAATCAATTCGTGATAATTTGGTCGTATCCGGTTCATCCAGTGTGCCGGCAAGAATTGTACGAAGGCGGCTATTTTCTGCAGCCAGGTCTTCATTGGTCTTTTTTAGGCGGAAATAATATTCCACATCATTATACTTACTGCTTACCCATCCCGTCATTTCATTTGCGATACCTGAAAAAATAGCCTGATGCGTTTTATTATAAGTGATAAGAATTGAAATGGAAATAACCTGCAATACGAGGAAGAGAAAGAAAACAAAAAACTTTTTAATAAATAAAAAAATATTGCGCATAGGTAGATGAATAAATCCCGGGAATCAAATTTTCACTTGGTAAAAATACCGGGATTTCCTGAAGTATCCATTAACGCATTACAAATGGATAACGTTGATAATTTTTTAAGGCCATTCCAGTTCCCCGAACAACACTCTTCAAAGGATCATCAGCAATGTGTACAGGCAACTTTATTTTTTGGCTTAGTCTTTTATCCAGGCCTCGAAGTAATGCGCCGCCACCGGTAATATAAATCCCTCTTCTATAAATATCTCCGGCTAATTCAGGAGGCGTTGTTTCTAATGCTTTTAATATGGCTTCCTCAATTTTAAAAATAGATTTATCAAGGGCTTCGGCTATTTCCTGGTAGCTTACCATGATTTGTTTGGGAATACCTGTTACTAAATCTCTACCATTCACGGGCAAATCTTCAGGTGCATCTTCCAAATCCTTGATGGCTGCGCCAATTTGAATTTTAATTTGTTCTGCCGTTCTCTCACCGATCAATAAGCTGTGATAGCGGCGTAAGGCTTCCATAATATCAGCCGTAAATTCGTCACCGGCAATGCGGATGGATTGATCACATACAATGCCTGCTAATGCAATGACTGTAATTCCGGTTGTGCCTCCTCCGATATCAATAATCATATTTCCTACAGGTTCTTCTACATCTATTCCAATACCAATGGCAGCGGCCATAGGCTCATGTAAAAGATATACTTCCTTTGCTCCAGCTTGTTCTGCGCTATCCCGTACAGCTCTTTTTTCTACTTCCGTAATACTGGAAGGGATACAAATCATCATTCGCCAGGTAGGCGGGAATAAGGGCCTTTTGGGATATATCATTTTGATCATTTCCCGAATCATTAACTCGGCAGCATTAAAATCTGCAATTACGCCATCCTTTAATGGACGGACGGTACGAATACTTTCATGTGTTTTTTCGTGCATCAACAAAGCGCGTTTGCCGACGGCTATCACTTCTTTAGGATTGTTTCTATTGAGTGCAACTATAGAAGGTTCATTCACCACGATCTCATCATTATGAATAATTAAGGTATTTGCAGTGCCTAAATCCATTGCAATTTCCTGTGTAAAAAAATTAAATATGCCCATTATGTTTGTAATTCCTTAAAAGTGTCATTAAATGCCGCAAAGTTGTGTGAAATAATTGGAAATAACAAAGCCAAAATACGTTCAATATTTGTTTAGCCAAGTATTAACAAGATATATTTTTTTTGCCTTTAAAAAAGGGAAATAAAATTGTCTCAAATCGTCTATGTAAATATTTAAAAAAATTCAAAACCGATATCTTTCCTAAAATATATCCCATCAAAATGAATTCCGGATAAGAGGTCTGTTGATTTTTTAGCAGCAGAGTAAAGGCTTTCGCCATAAGAAGTAACGGCTAAAACGCGGCCTCCATTTGTAAGAATTCTGCCTGCTGAATCGGATTGGGTGCCGGCATGAAAAATGATACTCTGTTTATCTATATTACTTGGCAAACCTTGAATTTCCTTATTTTTTTCATAAGCCCCCGGGTAGCCGCCACTCACCGCAACAACTGTAGCACAGGCTCTTTCGTCGTATTCAACGGCGACTTCGTCCAGTTTATTTTCATGCATATTGCAAAAAAGAGTCACCAGATCATTTTTTAAAAGCGGCATGACCACTTCTGTTTCGGGGTCGCCCATACGGCAGTTATATTCAATAACAAAAGGCTCACCCTGTACATTGATAAGCCCAAAGAAAATAAAACCATGATATGTGATAGCCTCTTCCTGTAAGCCTTTTATGGTAGGCCCAATAATTCGAGATTGAATTTTATTAAAAAATAAAGAGTCCATAAATGGTACAGGAGAGACACATCCCATGCCACCCGTATTTGCGCCCTTATTACCTTCACCTATTTGTTTATAATCTTTTGCATGCCCGATAATTTTATACTGATGACCATTGGTTAAAACAAAAACGGAAACTTCCACTCCATCCAAAAATTGCTCTACGACCACTTTTTTGGACGCATTACCAAATTGCTTATGCCTGATCATTTCTGTAAAAACCTCACAAGCTTCTTGTGTGGTTTGGCAAATGACCACTCCTTTACCGGCTGCCAGGCCATCTGCTTTTAAAACAACGGGTAATGAATGTGTCTGAAGATAAGATAACCCTTCATCAAAATTTGATTCATCAAAACTGGCATACGTTGCGGTAGGTATTTGATAACGTTGCATAAATTTCTTCGAGAAGTCTTTACTCCCTTCCAATTGAGCGCCATGGGAAGAGGGGCCAATAACCATGATCTTTTTGAGTGCTTCATCTTTTGAATAAAAATCATAGATTCCATTGACCAGGGGCTCTTCCGGCCCCACGACAAGCATATCAATTTGCTCTTGCAGGCAAAATATTTTTTGGGCTTCAAAATCATTTACTGAAAATTCAATATTGGTTCCACATTGCGCAGTTCCTGCATTTCCAGGCGCAATAAAGAGTTTATTACAATCGGGGCTCTGCATTATTTTCCATGCCAACGCATGTTCCCGCCCCCCAGAACCCAGGATCAAAATATTCATATCGTCAATTTTTAAAAAAGACGAATGTAAACTCCTTTCATAAAATTAGCCAAGCTATTTAAAAATTATTCCTATTTTGAGGCGTTTTATTTAAAATTTTAAATCAAATTCACATTGTATGTCAGAAGTAACTCCTCATGCCGGCAAACATCCCAAAGCATTGTATATCCTCTTTCTTACAGAAATGTGGGAACGGTTTGCGTACTACCTGATGGTAGGGATTCTTTTATTATACTTAATAGATAATCAAACAGGAGGGAAAGGAATGTCCCAGAAAATGGGCGCCGATGTAGTGGGTAGTTTTATTGCATTAGTATATCTTACCCCTTTTATTGGAGGATTATTAGCTGACAGGTACTTAGGTTATATTAAATCCATATTTTTTGGCGGCTCATTGATGGCCTTGGGATATTTTGGTTTATCATTTCCCGGCAATACCGCTTTGTATGTATCACTTTCCCTGATTATTGTTGGGAATGGTTTTTTCAAACCAAATATTTCCACATTACTGGGAAATATTTATAACAGGGAAGACCTAAAACCATTGAAAGACAATGCCTATAACATCTTTTATATGGGCATCAATATTGGTGCATTGGTCTGCAATTTTGTAGCAGCTTATTTAAGAAATAAATATGGTTGGGGATATGCCTTTTCAGCTGCTGGTGTAGGATTGGTTATTGGACTGATTAATCTGGCCAGTCAGTTAAAGCATGTGAAAATGGGTGAAGTCAAAAAAGAAAAACGCCCGGAAGATATGCCTATGGGAAAAATCTTTGGCTACGTGTTTTTACCGGCAATTATAGCTGCAATTATAGGATGGATTGTTCCAACTCAATTATTTGGAACAACGATCATGGGCAGCCAATCAAATGATGCATTTATTTTTGCCTGTTTACCTGTTATTGCTTTCTATATTTCTTTATACATAAAAGCGGAAGGCCAGGATAAAAAGGGTATTGGATCCCTCCTTTTTATTTTTGCCATCTCTATTATATTTTGGACCATTTATAATCAAAACTCCACGGGGCTTACACTTTGGGCTGAAAAGCATACAGACAGAACCGTTTCTCCTACCATGGAAAAGGTCGCAGGTTCTTTGGGATTTTTGCAAACTGTGAGTGATACACCCAGGTTAGTTGATAAGGTAGATGAAAATTTTGTGAATGTAAAGGATAATGCACCCATTGCAGAATATCTGGGCGGTAACCTGGTAAAATTGAATGATGGCAATTTAGTAGATAGTTCTTCCAGAGTAGTACAGATTATGGGACCTGATCCCTATTTTAATAATGTACCTCAAAGTGAGTGGCCTCCGTCCCACAGTGAAAAGGTAGCAAATACCGAACTATTTCAATCGATAAACCCCCTATTCATTGTATTGCTCACCTTATTATTAGTACCCTTATTTGATTATCTCAGGAAACGCGGTAAAGAACCTTCTACAGCTTCTAAATTTGGTATGGCATTATTTATTTCAGGGTTATCATCCCTGGTAATGGTTTTTGCCATCATGTCTGTCCCTTCTGTTTATTTGGAAAAAACATCACCCTACTGGTTATGGGGTACTTATTTTGTATTTACGGTGAGTGAAATATTACTGAGCCCTATTGGTCTATCTTTTGTTTCCAAATTAGCTCCTTCCAGGTTAACAGCATTGATGATGGGAGGCTGGTTTTTATCTACCTCCATTGGCGGAAAAATTGCCGGAGTGATGACGAGTTTCTGGGATAATTTTACAGACAAAAAAATGTTTTTCCTTATCCTGGTCATTTCTGCATTTATTGGTGGGATATTAATTTTCACCCGATTAAAATCATTAAACAGGATTGTAAAAGATAAAACTGGTTCTGCATAAACTTTTAAGACGAGTGACTTTAAAGTAAGTGACTATCTTTTAAATTTATTAAACCCATATTTATTATAAATACCCGGTATGGCAGAGAAGAAACTATTTCAACCCTTTATCTCACCGAGTACGGTGATAAAAGAATTTAGCCTCAAAGCAATTATTACAGGTTGTATCATGGGATGTTTATTTGGTGCAGCTAATGTGTACCTGGCTTTACGAGCAGGTTTAACCGTAAGTGCATCTATCCCAATTGCGGTTATTGCGATAACGATTGGACGCCGTCTGCTAAAAACAACTATCCTCGAAAATAATATTATACAAACAACCGGGTCTGCCAGTGAGAGTATTGCATCCGGTGTGGCATTTACTTTACCAGGATTTTTATTTCTGTCAATAGACAGCACAGGCCAAAGTGCCGGTGCCGGGTTTTTTAATTATATGACCATTTTAGTGCTGGCTATTTTTGGTGGTTTACTTGGGACACTGATGATGATTCCTTTGAGAAAATCACTCATCGTAAAAGAACATGGTGTATTACCTTACCCGGAGGGAACGGCTTGTGCTGCAGTTTTAAAAGCCGGGGAGAAAGGTGGAGATATTGCTAAGACCGCTTTTTGGGGAGTGGGGATAGCCTTAATCTATGCATTTCTTCAAAAAATAATGCATGTCATTGCAGAGGTTCCTGAATACACTACAAATCTTTACAATAAGTATTTTCCTGCCGCCAAAATCAGCGGAGAAATCACACCGGAATACTTAGGTGTAGGATATATCATTGGGTTGAGAATAAGTGGAGCGCTAGTTGCCGGTGGTGTTTTAAGCTGGCTCGTATTAAATCCTTTATTGGCTACCCTGATGGTTCATGACCAAACGATGATCGCGGCACAATTGGTCAAATTGGGCTATCTTAAAGATCTTGCAACAGCAGGCGGGCCCGGTAACTGGGACCCGGTTACACATCTTTTTGCAGATTCATCGCAGGCATTATACCGGGCATACATCCGTCAGATTGGTGCCGGTGCCGTAGCCGCAGGAGGGTTTATTACTTTAATGAAAACCATTCCGACCATTATCACTTCATTTAAAGAAAGTATTGGATCTGTAAAAAACAGGGATCATAATGCTGCAAATGCCAGAACCGACAAAGACCTTAGTATTAAAGTGGTTTTATTCGGCAGTATCATTCTTGTGATATTGATGGCTTTTATTCCCATGATACCCGGAGATTCTTTTTTAAGTAAATTATTATTAGGGCTATTAGTAGTCATCTTTGGGGCTTTTTTTGTAACTGTTTCATCACGTATTGTAGGTATTATTGGAGCAAGCAATAATCCTATTAGCGGAATGACTATTGCAACCATTATGGCCACCTGCCTGGTATTTATTGGTATTGGATGGACCGGGAAAACTTTTGAACCAATGGTATTGGTCGTTGGCGGAATGATTTGTATTGCGGCTGCAAACGCAGGCGCCACGTCCCAGGATTTGAAAACAGGGTATATCATAGGGGCTACACCAAAGAATCAACAAATTGCTTTATTCATAGGCGCTATTGTTTCATCACTGGTTATAGGCTTAACCATCAAAGTGTTGGATACACCTACATCGGATATGGTGCAAATGGGTTTTACACATGCAATAGGAACGGACAAATTTCCGGCTCCACAGGCAACACTTATGGCAACCTTGATCAAAGGTATTTTATCATTTAACCTGGATTGGCAATTTGTTTTTGTTGGCGTTGCACTTGCTTTGGTGATGGAATTATGTGGTGTCAATTCATTGAGTTTTGCAGTAGGAGCTTATCTTCCTTTGAGTACCACATTGCCCATTTTTGCCGGTGGTGTTTTACGTGGCCTTGTGGATTGGAAGAAAAAGAAAAAAGGCGAAGTGGTTACTGAAGATGATTTAGGCAAGGGCAATTTATTTGCAACGGGTCTTGTTGCCGGAGGTGCCTTGGCTGGTGTGATCGTCGCATTGCTTATTGCCGGAAGTGAAACAATCGCTAAAAAATTAGAAGCCATCAATATGGAATTAAAACTTGAAGAATGGCTATCGCCGGGTATGTATCAATGGCTGGGTGTGATTGCATTTTTAATCCTTGCATTCCTTTTATATCGTATTGCTATGAAAAAAGATACTTCAGCCATTGAAGGAATTTTGGAAGAAGATGAAACGATTGGGATTCGGTAAAAAAGCCAAGCCATATTTATTCTCATTCAGGAAAACCTTGTGAATAAATATGCATTCCTTTTGCATAATATTGATCTACGGAAAAATTTTTTTCAAAAACAGATTCCATCCTTTTATGTAATAGTTTTTTGTCAGCAGAAATTATTTTTTGTATGGCCGAAACCCATAAGATTGGATCATAATGCTCCAATACGAATTCAGGCAATTCATTTTTAATTTGCTCGGATACTTGACCGGTTTGGAATGTTAGGAAAGGTATTTTTTTCGCCAGGTATTCAATTAATACCAATGGACCTGTTTCAAATTTTGATGCATGTAATGCTATATCAAATTGATGTAGTATCGGTTGAATGTTTGCACAATCATGTATGAATTCAACCTGTTTTTCCAGTCCATCCAGGAGAATCTTATTTTGTATATAATGAAAATATTTTTTATCCGCTACAGAACCAATAATTGTCAGATGAAAATTTTCAAATAGTTGTTTTTTTAATTCTTTAAAAACCTCCAAAATGAATTCATAATTTTTCCTGGGCGCTATATTTCCGGTCGTTACAATTTGTATGATAGAGTTTGTTTTCCTTGCAGTGTTTGAGATGATATCAATCTTTTGGGGAAGAATAATATTGGGTAATAAAAAGGCCTTCTTTTCGGTGGACAATTGATTTTGAATAGCCCAATCTCGAACAAATTTCGAAACGCAGATCATCATGGTTTTGGGATATATAATCCGCCTATGCCAACTAATTTTTTCAAAATAAAAATGTTCATGAAAAAAAAGGGGCTTATGTAACCTAAACAATTTTGCTGCAAGCCATACATACCTCAGGTTATGAGAGGAGTGAACATGAATAATATCATATTTTTTTAAAATTTGTATCATTCTATACATAGCAAAAGGGTTCCATTTCCACTGCCTGTTCAGGTTAAAAAAGGAAACCTCCTGGTGTATATCCTTTCTTAAGATACCGGGTGAAACGGTGGTAAGTACCGCAGAAGAATGCCCCTTTTCGGATAAAATATTGGCCCAACCAACCAACACCCGCTCCGCACCCCCGGCATGGAGCTGGTCAATTACCTGGATAACAGCATATTTCTTTTTCTCCATTTGTATGAATCCATGAAATTAAAGGAAAATGATAAGATATGATCCCTTCAAAAGGGCTTATTTAATTTACTAAAAATATTAGTGTTTGTCAAAAAAATGATATAGTTTTACACTCTATTTATATATACAAGAAAAGACGAACTATATGAGTAATAATGAAAAATTAAAAGCCTTAAAACTTACGATTGATAAAATTGATAAAGACTTTGGCAAAGGAAGTGTAATGATGATGAATGAAAAAGGGGTGAGGCAGATTGAAGTAATATCAACAGGCTCCATAGGACTTGATGCGGCATTGGGTGTAGGAGGTGTGCCGCGTGGACGGGTTATTGAAATTTATGGCCCGGAGGCGAGTGGGAAAACCACCATTGCCACGCATATTATTGCAGAGGCGCAAAAGAAAGGAGGCATTTGCGCCATCATTGATGCAGAACATGCATTCGATAATACCTATGCACAAAAGTTGGGCGTAGATATAGATAGTCTCCTTATTTCTCAACCGGACTATGGTGAACAAGCCCTGGAAATCGCTGATAGGCTTATCCTTTCCGGTGCCTTAGATGTGGTTGTTATTGATTCGGTAGCTGCCCTTGTTCCTAAAGGTGAATTGGAGGGAGAAATGGGTGATAGTAAAATGGGATTACAAGCCCGCTTGATGAGCCAGGCTTTACGTAAATTGACCGCAACCATCAATAAAACGAATACAATCTGTATTTTTATTAATCAACTACGGGAAAAAATCGGAGTCATGTTTGGTAATCCCGAAACGACAACCGGCGGTAATGCATTGAAATTTTATGCTTCAGTGCGATTAGATATACGCCGCTTATCACAAATTAAAGACGGAGACGCACCCATAGGGAATCATGTAAAAGTGAAAGTGGTTAAAAATAAAGTAGCTCCTCCATTTCGCTTTGCAGAATTTGATATCATTTTTGGTGAAGGAATCAGTAAGATTGGTGAAATCATAGATATGGGAGTGGAATTGGGCATAATACAGAAAAGCGGTAGCTGGTTTAGTTATGATAATAATAAATTAGGTCAGGGCAGAGAAACCGTAAAAGAATTAATGAGAGATAATCCCGGACTGGCTGATGAAATAGAAAAAAAGATCCGGCTAAAGATTAAAGGGGATGATTTAAATACCACGAACCCACCTGAAAAGGGAGAAAAATAATTTTTGGTTCTAAGTACCGGGCCATCCAAAAAAGGATGGCTCTTTTTTTTAGCTATATTCATGAAAGCAATTTGGTTTGTTGATTTTTTAAAATAGACAGAAATGCAGCAAACCATTTGTGAGAAATATATTCGCACTGATTACATAGAACTTTAAGAGGGGAAAAGGGCATTGATGAAATTTTTAATACAGGATTGAAGACAGTCATCTAACATTTTCCACGTACCTTTGGCAAAAAAATTTAGGGATGAAGCGTTTATCAATGCCATTACGCATTTCTATTTATATTTTCCTGGTGGCCACTTTTGTGAATGCAACGGTTTCTTCGGCACATATTCTTGCTGATACCGATTATACATTTGAAAAAGTTTTAAAAACGTTCCTCTTCACTTTGGAAATGAGTGCATGGCTGTTTGTACCCACTTGTGTCGTCATTTTTATTTTTGCAAGTTTATATAAAAAGATTCATCGTGCAGGCATATTTTGGCTCATGCTATTTGGCGGTATTGGCATTACCGTACTTTTTTACAGCATCTTCAGAGAAGTATTTGCCAACTATTCTTCATCGCCTGAAATATTTGCGGCTATTGCCACATTTTCAATCCTGGTAAGTGTTACTGCCCAGTATGATTTTTTTATTCACTACCAGCAAATCCCGAAAGAAAACGAAATGCGTGAATTTGCTGGATAAGGTCAGAAAAACACTTCCTTTTTCTAAAGCCTTAACTCATGATCTTTTAAGAAGTTTATCCATCTTGAAATATTTTCATCTGTCTTTTCAAGAAAAATGATGTTTTGTTTTTATGTCAAATATTTCAATTCACCGGCCTATCTTTTGAATATTAAAATGGCTGTTAAATAAGCAGATTCCTGCGTTTAAAAGTTGAATTGTTTTTTGCCGGCCAATTACTTTGACTTATATTACAGCAATGATGATTAGGAAAAGATTTACTTGGATTCAGCGATCTGTTTTCTCCCTGTGTTTATTGACATTTTTGTTGATATTTACATCCCTTTCCTATTCTCAAAAAGTTTTATCCATACATATAGAAGGTGCCATCAATCCTTCATCAGCAGAGTATATTCATAATGCCATTGAAGAATCTCAAAAGATGCAGGCAGCCTGCCTGATTATTCATTTAAATACACCCGGTGGATTATTGGAATCTACACGCAAAATAGTAGGTGATATATTTCAATCTACGGTACCCGTTGTGGTATATGTGTCTCCGGAAGGATCAAGAGCAGCTTCTGCGGGCGTTTTTATTACAATGGCAGCAAATATTTCGGCTATGGCTATGGGAACAAATATTGGCGCAGCTCACCCGGTCACCATGCAGGGTAATGTAGATTCGATCATGAATATGAAAATGACCAATGATGCGGTGGCCTTTATCCGAACTATTGCAGAAAAAAGAGGTAAGAATGTGGACTGGGCAGAAGAGGCTGTTCGAAACAGTGTCTCCATTACAGAACAGGAAGCACTAGAAAAGAATGTCATTGATTTGGTTGCCATAGATGACATAGACCTGCTGCGTTTGTTAGATGGAAGAGAAGTGAAATTATCCTCCGGAACCGTTGTATTACATACAAAAAACGCTAAAGTCGTTCAAAATGACATGGGATTTTTTGCAAAGATCCTTGACAAAATGAGCGACCCCAATATTGCCTATTTACTCATCATGCTGGGTTTTTACGGGATCCTGTTTGAACTGTTTAGTCCCGGCGCCATTTTCCCGGGTATAGTAGGAGTGATCTCTTTGGTATTAGGATTTTATGCCATGAGCATGTTACCTGTCAATTATGCCGGTATTGCATTGATTCTTTTTGGTATTGTATTATTCTTGCTGGAAATAAAAATCACAAGTCATGGAATACTAACCATTGGCGGAATTATTTCGGTGCTTATGGGTTCTATGATTTTATTTAGAAGCAGCCCCTTGGAAAATATAGCCTCACTTTCATGGACTGTTATTATTTCTACTACTGCTGTTACCGCTTTATTTTTTCTTTTTGTGGTAGGTATTGGATTGAAGGCTTTAAAAGCCAAACCTGTTTCGGGTGCATCGGCCCTCATTGGTAAAACAGCCCAAACGATTTCAGCCCTTGATCCGGATGGTTTAGTGAAAATAATGGGCGAAACCTGGAAAGCTACTGCGGTGGCAGATAATATTCAAAAAGATGAAAAAGTGATTATCAAAAGCGTACAAGGATTTACTTTATTTGTAGATCTTTTAAAAGAAGACACGATTTAAATTTTTAAAAATAAAAATGTAAAAAAATGGAACAATTACCTGTTGGATTGATCATCATAGTCATTATAGGATTATATATCCTGGCAAGTGCAATCCGTATATTAAGAGAATATGAGCGAGGCGTGATTTTTCGTCTCGGCCGTGTGTTAAACCAGGGAGCCAAAGGCCCCGGTTTAATTCTACTTGTACCGATCATTGATAAAATGGTGAAAGTAAGTTTGCGTACCGTAGTTATGGATGTACCGCCTCAGGATGTTATTACACAGGACAATGTTTCGATAAAAGTAAATGCAGTTATTTATTTCCGTGTGATTGATCCTCAGAAAGCCGTCATTGAAATAGAAAATTATTTGGTGGGTACCTCTCAATTATCTCAAACAACTTTGAGGAGTGTATTAGGGCAATCTGAACTTGATGATATCTTATCACAGCGTGAAAAAATAAATGTACGTTTACAGCAAATCATTGATCAGCAAACAGAACCCTGGGGAGTGAAAGTTACTCATGTAGAAGTCAAGCAAATAGATCTTCCCCAGGAAATGCAAAGGGCCATGGCCAAGCAGGCTGAAGCGGAAAGAGAAAGAAGAAGTAAAGTGATTTCTGCCGAAGGGGAATATCAGGCATCTCAGAGGCTGAGTGATGCCGCACAGATATTGAGTGAGCAACCGAGTGCTTTGACTTTGAGATACCTGCAAACTTTAAGGGAAATTGCCACTGAAAATAATTCTACAACGATCTTCCCTATACCCATAGATATATTAAAGCCATTTATGAAATTAGATGAAAAAGAATCGGAGAAAAAATAACAGGATAACTTTAAATAATTAATCGTACGCCGCCTAAGTCTGAAACGCGATGCGGGAAATGATCGCCGGGTGATCCGATAAACATGAAATTATGGGGGATATTCCATTCATGACTCAAGCGGTTAATTAGTTCTGGTCCAAATGTTCCGGGAATTTGAACGTATTCAATCCGAAGATCTGGATAGGCTCGATCCAGCGCTTCAAAATCCCTCATAAAAGTATCAGACATTTGTGTTTCCGTTTGTAAAACGGTAACAATTTTTAATTTTTGTGTAATTTCATTATCCTTCACATAAATAATCACTTTATTTAATGTAGCTATATTATCTCCTTTGGTAAAATAAACAAAGGGTTGTTTATTGAGTTTGCGCATTTCCTTTGTCAAATGAAAACGGCTAAATAATGCCAGTTCAGAAAGTTTATCAAACACACGATTCGCATACAGGAGTAAATAATGCATCACTACTTTCCTTTTTAAAAAGGCATAGATGATTAATATGGTTGGAATAAAATATTGAAGAAAAACAACCAGGAATTCCGGGTGCAATTTAATATTCCCATATAAGGCAATGAAAATTCCAAGGATACCTAAAATAACAACGATTGGGGAAGCATATTCAGGCCTGGGTAACTTTTTTCTTTTTATTTTCAATAATAAATTTCCAAACCCAAAAAAAGCCATTACCGATAAAAATGAAATTGTATAAACACCGGCTAATGGCCCCAACTCTCCATTTGTAATAAATAAAATAGATAGGCATAAAAGATAGAATACGATGAGTATGGCCGACGAACTACCTCTTTTATTTTCTTTGAGTAATGCCTGTGGAAATATCCTGTCCAGGGTCATCCTTCTGATCAGGCCACTTACGCCAATAAATGAAGTCAATACTGCGCCACTTAATACCAATGCAGCATCTAATGAAACAATCATGGCGAGCCAGGAGCCACCGGTATGTGATCCCAAGTGCGAAAGGAAAGCGCCTTCATGTGAAGCTATTTCCTGCACCGGCAAAATGGAAACAGCCAATAAGGATATAAGGGGATTAATAATAATCAC
>Ga0208826_1000605_pt1 | contig 35788 bp, 26 predicted proteins | sample AD_UKC115_MetaG_FD_184451 | JGI IMG/M metagenome (GOLD analysis project Ga0208826, IMG submission 184451) | Active sludge microbial communities of municipal wastewater-treating anaerobic digesters from Hong Kong - AD_UKC115_MetaG (SPAdes)... | ecosystem: Engineered > Bioreactor > Anaerobic >...
GCTGAAATTACCAAGAAAACTTCTACTCTTTTGAAAAAATTAGAACTACCTATTACGTAAATTTTGCGAAGTTAGGGATTGAATTCTTTATTCAATGCTAAAATTTCAATCAACAATTAGCTCTTGAAGAACAGTTTTTATATCCTTTGACAAATTTCACTTTAAATAATAGCTGTCAATTGTTCAATTTGATTTTCTTAACTTGTGATTTTCAAATTTTAATCGGATATTTGTGAAAAATTTTATTTATGAAAAGTATTGCAAATTTTCTTTATTTTATAATATCAGTGATATTGTTTTTTACTTCATGTAGTGATAGAAAAACCTACGCTGAACTTTTAAAAGATGAGAAAAAAATAATTGAAGATTATATAAAACGCAATAATATTCTGGTAGTTACAACTTTCCCTGCTGATGATGACTGGGATAATAAATATGTGAAAACTTCCAGCGGATTATATTTTCATCTGGTTAATCCAGGCGATACTTCTGCCAATGCTGATACGGTGGCACAAAACGATTTGGTAATTGTTCGCTATATTCAATATACTTTAACTGTTCCTGCTGATACTATTTCAAACTGGAATACTATTGATTATCCATATCCTTTTACTTTTAATTATCTGGATTATAATCAAGCTTGTACAGCATTTCATGAAGCTGTTTCTTATATGAAAAGAAATGATTCGGAGGCAAAGATTATTGTGCCTTCCAAAATTGGTTTTAGTGAATATATGAACAGTGTTACTCCATTAGGTTATGATTTAAAAATCAGAATTCAAAAGTATTAGAGAACAGAAATCAATCGGTGAGTTTTTATAATTTTTTATTATTATGCCATTAATTAAATCAATTTCAGGAATTCGCGGAACCATTGGCGGAGAAGTGGGCGAAGGTTTAACGCCACTGGATATTGTTCGTTTTACAGCAGCTTATGCTACTTTCATAAAAAAGAGTCAGCGTGCAAATTTTTCAAAGAAAATTATAGTTGGACGCGATGCTCGCATTTCAGGAGAGATGATTTATCATTTGGTGGCTGGAACGTTAGCGGGTCAAGGTCTGGATGTCGTAAATATCGGATTGGCAACAACTCCTACCACTGAGCTGGCGGTAATACAGGAAAAAGCTTTGGGTGGAATAATTCTTACTGCAAGCCACAATCCGATGGAATGGAATGCTTTGAAACTTCTTACCAGCAAAGGTGAATTTTTAAGTGCTGCTGAAGGAGAGGAAGTATTAAAAATTGCTGCTAACGAAAATTTTGATTTTGCCACTGTTGAACATTTGGGGAAAATTTCTGATGATTTTACTTTTTTGCAGAAACATATTGATAATATTTTGTCGCTGGATTTAGTAGATATTGAAGCTATAAAAAAAGCTGATTTTACCGTTGCTATAGATGCAGTAAATTCAGTTGGAGGAATAGCAGTACCAGCTTTACTTGAAGCTTTGGGAGTAAAAAAAATTATCAAGCTCAACTGTGAACCAACAGGGATATTTGCACACAATCCTGAACCGCTTCCCGAACATTTGTCTGAAATCTCCTCGCTGGTAAAAGAAACTAAAGCTGACGTAGGTTTTGTAGTTGATCCAGATGTAGATCGACTGGCTATCGTTTGCGAAGACGGCAGCATGTTTGGTGAAGAATATACGCTGGTGGCAGTAGCTGATTATGTCCTCCAAAACAAGCCTGGAAACACCGTTTCCAATCTCAGTTCTTCCAGAGCTTTACGGGATATCACTGAAAAGTATGGTCAGCATTATTCAGCTTCGGCTGTGGGCGAAGTAAATGTGGTTACCTTAATGAAACAAACGAATGCTGTAATTGGTGGTGAAGGTAATGGCGGAATTATTTATCCTGCGAGTCATTATGGACGGGATGCATTGGTTGGCATCGCTTTATTCCTGACTTATCTTGCAAAAACAAAAAAAACAGTATCAGCGTTGAAAAAAAGCTATCCTCAATATTATATTTCAAAAAATAAAATTGAATTGACTCCGTCTATTGACATTGATAAAATATTTGCCACAATTAAAAACAATTATCAACGTCAATACGAAGTAAACGATATTGATGGAGTAAAAATTGATTTTCCTACCGGTTGGGTACATTTACGCAAATCGAATACTGAGCCGATTATTCGAATTTATGCTGAAGCAAAAACACAAGAACAAGCCGAAGCATTTGCTAAAGCCATTATGGAAGAAGTAAAGAGAATTGCTTTTAATGAAAAGTAAATAATTTAATAGATTTTTGTTTTACAGTAGTGGGTTTGCGAGTAGCTTTTTGGAAAATTCTCATTTTGAAGGTGAAATTTCTGTTTGCTGCGGATTGGGAGGAAAAGAATCTTGTGATTCTTCGTATGGGAATATACCTTTAACCTTGTGGAAAACATAATAATTCATTGATTGATCCGATTCAAATCCAATAGCATTGATAATTTGAGTTGGGCGTGTTACTTTAATCAAACTATCAGAATAAATTCGTTCGCTGTTTTGATCCCAAAAAAGTTGTTCAGTTTCAAACAATTCTCCTTTTAAGTTGGTTGCTTTTACGTTTCCTCTTAGTTCCCACAGTTTCTGATTAATGTAATATTTTGCATATTTACTATGAATATTGGCATCCACTTTCAGATTCAAGTCAAATCTTTCCAGATGGATGCCATAAGGAAATTCCCAGTAAGGTTCAGCAGCTTTATCATAAATATCCCATTCTGGTGCTGAAATCCGATAACGTGTGATACCAGAATCGGAAACAATAGTAGTAACATCGGTTGCATGAAGATTTGGAGTAGCTGCTCTATCCGTAATAGCTTGAATTATTTCAGGCTTTTCTTTATTACAACCTATCATGAAAAAGAACATAACAACTATATTAAAAATAATTGTTAGGTTCTTATGATTCAAATGAAATTTATTTTTCAAATTTTGTATCATCAATTATGGTCTGCAAATAGTAGTTTCTCCTATCCAACCTCCAACATAAAATGATTTCCCTTCTTCTAATTCAGGATGAAAGAAAATATCTTCTTTGGAGGGGAAATACCTACTATAAGTTTGAATTAATTTATCCGCTTCTTCTTTAATTTTAGGATCTGGGTCTACTTGTTTTGCTTTTATAAACTTATCTACTGCTGCCCAAAAAACAGTTTTTGCTAAAACCGGATCATCATAAATTCCTTTTGTATTTGCATACATGATTCCAATCAATAGATAAGCACTGCCATTGTTGGGATTGTATTCTAATGATTTACGAGCATAATCTCTTGCTTTCGGATAATTTTGCAATTCTGAATAATAAATTTGAGCTATCTTATATAAATAATCAGCCTTTTCATTGTTATTCGTTGTCAAATTAGCAGCTTCTTCATAAAATTGAATTGCTTGATTGAAATTCTTTTTTTTGTATGACATTTCAGCACATGCATTAGCTGAGGCAGCAGTTGGTTGTATTTTATGGGCAGCTATGGCTGCTTGAAAATAAACTTGAGAGTCAAAACAACCAATTCGACTATAAAAATCTAACACATTATTCAAGTACTCTAAATTTGAAATGTTTTGAGATACTTTCGATTTATAAATTTCATCCAAAGTTTTACAATCAGCAGCACCACTTTGGGCAAACATTATATCTAATCCTTGTTTTATTTGCCTGGCTAATTCACTATATTTAAATTCGGGGTTATTAATTTGAGCTTCAAGAATTTCATTAACTTTTAAATAATCAGCAATAAATTTTTCTGCATGTGCAGGTTCTGCTTTATAAATATTGTAAGACAACATCATAAATTGCCTAAGAACTTCTAATTCAGAATTTTCTTTCATCCCATCAATGGATTGTTCTAACCATTCATAGGCGGGTTTTTTTAAATCATCACCTTTTACATAAGTGATGTAGTCTAAGGCTTTTACTCCTAAAATCCAAGGAGTTGGATAGCGACTGTCATCTCCGAAATATTGAATGCGTTTGTCATACATTCTCATTAATTCATCAAAGGTTTCTTTGTAGGAGGTTTGATCTTTTGCTTGTCCTAACTTCCACTGGAGAATTTCTCTACCTCTGGTGTATATTACTTTATTTGCTCCTGGACATTCATTGTAAGCTGATAACCAGGGACCATAAGCATCAGCATATTGTTTATTTTTAGCTGATTCATTAAATAAACTGATATAAATCAAACACATCGAATCACTTACCTGCTTTGAAGGGTTTTGAGTACTTGTGGATTCCTGATCCGTAGCTTTTGTTTTATCTTTTTTATCTTTTTGAGCAAATCCTTTTGGGCTGAGAAGGATCAAACCCATCAAGAACAAAATTGTTATTTTAGTTTTCATAATAAAAAATATTTTTAAAAGTTGTTTTATAATTTTCGTTTAAAAAACCAATTTTCATTGATGCAGGCATTGAAAGTAAACTTAAAATAATTTTCTTTTAGTTTGCTGTAATTTCCAATTTTACCGTATTCGAAAGAAGCATTGATTATTGTTCTACTGTATCGTAATGGCAAACCAACTCCAAAATTTATACCAAAATTTTTTCCTGGAGAAATTCCTTCTATTTTATAATAGGGATTACTCATATTAAAGCCAACACGGTAACGAATATGTTCAAAATATTTTCTTCCATTAGCGTCTGGAATATATTCTCCTCCTATAGCTATTTTATGGCGGTTAGCTAAGGTGTCTGTTTTCCCATAAAATCTGGCTTCTTTCCAATTTTGAAAACTATAATCAAATCCTACTGAAAGTTTATTATGGTAAGTATAATATAAACCGGCTCCGAAAATCGTTGGCAAATCAAAAGCTAAATCATAGTTTATGGTGTCCACAGAAATGCCAGAAATAATGGTTGAAGCATTTCCATTGAAATTTTTCTTTTGTTCATAAATTAATCCCAATGTAATTTCATGTTTTTTGGCAAAAGTTGTGAAAAACTGGCCTCCATATCTGAATCTGAAATTATTTGCTTCAATATAATTTAGTTGTGTAGTGGAAGTAAAGTTAGTTGATTGATCAAAACTGATATTCCTATAATTATTGATACTTCCAAACATATAATAAGCATTAACACCTAATGACAAATGATGAAATAATTCAAAGGATAAACCAGCATAAAATTCACTGAATCCCCCTGAACCAACAAAGCTTTTGGTAGCGGTGACGCTATCAGGTGTATCAGTATTATTGGCTAAAAGAAGGAGTTGATTTTCACTGAAATTATATCCAGAAAAAGAGTATGGTTGAATTCCAGCACTGACGCCGATTTTTTTTGCCAAAGGAAACTGAATAGTAAGATAGTCCAAATTCCCCGTAAAGGTAGTTTTTTTGTTATTACCACTTGAAAAATTAGAAACCAACAAAGAAGCTCCCATATCAAACATAAATGTCATACTATCCACTACGCTATAAGAAGCAGGATTTACAGAATTAATACTTGCTGATGACCTAACTCCCATAGCAACTCCTCCCATAGCACGTTGTTCACCATTGTGGTTATCATTGATTTCTCCATATCCAAAACGAGTGTAAGGAGAATTTGTATTGTTTTGACTATAAGATAGTTGTATCATCATTAAAGTAGGAAAGATAAAAAATAATACCTTATGGTTTAACATTATATTGAAGTATGTGGTTAAGGCCTATTAGTACTAAATATTTTTCTACAAAGATGGTGTTTTTTAGCTTTTTATCAAAGTAAAAAATACTACCTCCTGTTAAAAAAGTTAAAAGTTTTGGGTATTGTAACTGTAAAAAATCTATATAGCCATCTATCTCGAAAACAATACCTTGTATTACACCCGCTACAATTGCAGTATACGTATCAATTCCAAGAATTGGAATATTGGGTGTTGGTTCAACAAGTGGTAATTTTTGAGTGAATTCATGAAGAGATTTGATTCTTAAATCAATGCCTGGAGAGATATTACCACCCCAATAAGTTTTACTGGCATCAATAAAATCGTAAGTTATAGCCGTTCCTGCATCAACAACCAGTATATCTGAGTTCGGTTTTAAAAATGAAGCACCTACCACTCCAGCTAAACGATCATTCCCTAAGGATTCGGGAGTTAAATATTTATTGATAATAGGGATAGGAGTTTTGTCATCTAAAACAATCACAAAAGGTATTTTTTCTTTTAAGAAATTGATAAGTATAGGATTTTTTTCAGCCACTGTTGAAAATATACAATTTTCTATAGGAAAATCTGAAAAAATTGATAAAAGAATCTCTATATTGAAATTTTGATACGAAAAGCATTGTATTAGTTTATTTTTATCAAATATCCCTGCTTTGGTACTTGAATTTCCTTGATCAATGCATAAATTCATAAAAAATTGAAATAGATTAAATTATATCAGCCATGAATGTTGAATTTAAGGGATTATTTTTTCAATTGGAAGCACTAAAATGCCTTCGGCACCACAAGCTTTCAACTTTTCAATAATATCCCAGAATTCTTTTTCAGATATCACGGCATGCAAAGAATGCCATCCTTCTTTTGCTAATGGCATGATAGTGGGACTTTTAATGCCGGGGATAATTTCAATGATTTTATTTAAATTACCTGTTGGAACATTCATCAAAACATATTTTTTCCCCTCTGCCATTTGTACGGCTTCAATTCTGAAAATAAATTCATCCAAAATTTGCTGCTTTTCTTCTGTTAACTGATAATTGCCTATTAGTAAGGCTTCGGATTCCATTACTTTTTCTACTTCTTTTAAATGATTTGTTATTAGTGTACTACCTGTACTAACAATATCAAAAATAGCATCAGCTAATCCAATGTTAGGAGCGATTTCTACCGAACCAGAAATGATATGAATATTAGCTTGAATATGGTTTTTCTTTAAAAAATCATTTAAAATGATGGGATAAGAAGTCGCAATTGTTTTTCCATTAAACCAGGAAATATCGGTGTATTCAATTTCTTTTGGGATTGCTAACGAAAGCCTACATTTACTAAAACCTAATCGCTTGATAATCTTTACCTTTTTCTTTTGTTCAACAAATTCATTTTCTCCCACAATACCCACATCAGCAATACCTTCTGCTACTGATTCAGGAATGTCATCATCTCTCAGAAATAAAACTTCGAGTGGAAAATTTAGAGCTGGCATCAATAATAACTTTTTGCTGGCTTCTAACTTTATTCCTGCTTCTGTGAGTAACGATATAGTATCATCAAATAATCTTCCTTTAGATTGTACTGCAACACGTAACATAATTTTTTGATTTTAATATAGATTTTAATTGGTAATTACACAAATCATTCCTTGAAACAAATAAAACTATTGCAAATAAATATTGACATTTTCATTGAAAAAACACTAAACATTTGTGTAATTAATCTTTAAAGTCGAGATAATAAGGTAATAAAGCTTGGCTTATTTGTTTTTTTCTTTGTTATGAAGGTTTTTAGCATGACAAGGTTTCAATTTTTAAACTTGCTTTTTATTTATTCAACAATGAAAAATCTACTTTTTTCAATAACCGTTTGGAGATTTTTTAATGTAAAAATCATTATTGAAATTATCATGGTTAATCACGATTTTTTTTGCACGATTAAATGTTTTGCTAATTTTGTTTTTCACTTTGTTCCCAAAAGCCTTATTTTAAAACATTTAATCTTAATAACGCTGAAATATCACCTGAATTATACCTTATTACTTTATTTAGTTAGTTAATTACTAAAATCTTTTTTTGATTTTAGTAAAGTTTTAAATTTACTTCAAAATTACATGAAAATCGAAATATTTCCAAATGTACGAAAATAAAAATCAAGAGTACATAATTTTAACTGTTTACTATAGGGTGCTCTAAAACAAATGTTACTTTTGTAAATTGGTTTTTTATCAACCAATGAAAAAACTAATTGTTTAACAATTTATTCCGGTAAATTTTATAGAAAAAGCATGTATCTTTTGATGCTCACAAAAATAGGGTGTTTGCTCGCATTTTGAATAAACAAAGTAAAAAAGTTAGAAAAACTTTATGGAGTTGCTCACTCCTGATCTGATAGCTTTGTGTGATGCATTGGTAGAAAAAGGTTGTGAAAACGCAGCAATGGAGAGTACTAATATTTACTGGATGCCTCTATGATAGATTTTTGCATCGTGTTTTTTGTTAAAATTGAGCAATCCCTATTTTACTAAGCAGTTTACATGGTCAAAAAAGCGACGTAAAGGTTGCAGAGTGGATAGCGGATTTTTAAGCGCTTCGTGCGTGATGAAATAGAATATTTTTGAAAATAAGAAAAAAATATCTCATGTCGGTCAAAAAAACACCATTTTTTTCGCAGGATAGCAGATATTTTCTTTCCGATGCTTGAATTTCTTCCAACGTGCGAGGCATATCAGCATAAAAAGGTGGTAAAAGTCCCGGTCGGTATTTCATACGAAGTTGCTGAAGGTCATCATAATACAGATTTAAATATTGCTGACTGAGTGGACGAATGCCAACCAGCTTCATTTCTCCTTTGAAAATATTGATAAACATGGGTAATTCATCTAAAAAGTATTTACGCATGAATTTTCCAATAGTTGTTATCCTGAAATCTTTGTTGAATTTTCCTCCATCCTGCAATGAATGCTGCTGATAAACATATTCCTGAAGATATTCAGAATAAGGATGCATAGTACGAAATTTATAAATGAAAATAACTTCCCCATTTTTCCCATAACGTTTTAGTTTGATTAACGGTCCGTAAGCACGGTTATAAACTAAGGGGGAATTTCTCTTTCTTTGTGTCCACACGTACATCAAACCATCGATTTTTTTTGTTTCAACCACCTCAAAACCATGACAATAAAGCCTTCCAAATACCTCTGCTTTGGAAAGAATCCGGTTCTTCCCACTATTCAATGAGTGATAGATGCGTCTGGAAAAGAAAAGTTTCGGGATAAGCCGTTTTACAAAAAAATCGAAGGAATATAAAACATAATTGATGCCAAATGGATATTTTTGAAGAAATTTTTTCTTTCGGGTACTTTTTGTTTCGAAACAGCAGACAAAATTTCCGTTATCTGGCAATTTTTCATTAATACCCGAAAAAAAAGTATTGATTTTTTCCGTATCGTTCAGCTTCCGCAAGTAAATATAAGTCGAATAATGATAATGTGGAATCAGTTCAAGGTTTTCGATGCTGGTATTCAGGAAAACTCTGATATCATCTTTTCTCAAGTCGAAACAGTTTTGCAAAAATTTCAGAGCCTTTCTGCCTGAATAGTGTTCAATAAATTTTAAAAGACTTGTGTAGCTTTCTTCGTCAATTTCTCTAGGCTTTTTTGCTTTCCCTTGAGGACGTTCTTTATCATCGGAAACCGAAATATCAAATTGTGTGGCAAATCGGTAGGAAAAATAAAACAACAAATAAAGAAATTCGATGGTGAAAATACCTATTGTTACAGCTAAAATAACAAACCCGGAATATTGTTTGAAAAAATGGTGAAGAATGGTTACATATACAACAAATTGCAATGAGCCAACCAGTAAAAGTTTTATTAAAGCCCGCATGTAAGTTTGTTTCCTTAACGGAAGGTATCGTTGAGAAAAATAGGAAAAAACGAGCCAGCTTCCTATGAACAGCAGAGAGGGAATAAAATATTTCTGAAAAGGGACAGGCGTAGTCAACGGGAACCAACCGTAAATAACAAGAAAATTTAAACCGAGCAATATCAAATCAATTAGAATATTACTCCATTTCGGCTTGTAAAAGACTTTCATAGCAGGTTAACAAATTTTCATAGTTAATTGCAAAGAAACAAATTTTTATTCCTTTCTGCAAGCGATAAGAAATCTTTTTACAACATTTTTACCGGATTGTAAAACATACTCTTTCATCCAATTTTCGGCATGATTTGTCCACCGCTGCGGATGGGTTGTAATCATAACTGGTTGTCGGATATCGGTTTGTTTTATCCATTCTATTAAATCAACGGTAGAGTGAATTTTTTTTCGAGACAGGGGAGAATCAATCGTTTTTTCAGTTTTATCGCGTACATTGTATTTCTCTCCATCCCAGCAACGACCTGTATCGGTAAAATATATGACTTTATTCTGTTTTAAAAAATCGAGATAAGGCTCACCAATAATTCCCATTTCTCGATATGAATAGTGTTGCCAGAGATTTCGGTTGTCGAAATGAGATCTCGGACTACCGTGCATGCAAATAGTTTTTACGGGATAAAATTGACGGAAATAATTCAAATTTTCTTTAAAATTGCGGATGGCTTTTTCTGCATTGCCGTTACAAATGCTTAAATCTTCATAATGGTAACCAATTTCGTGTCTCATAAAAGCAATTTCCCTGATGATTTCAGGTTGGTTGCTTTGTTTGACGATACGGAAATAATAAGTGGCTTTTATGTTCAATGCGGCTTCCAGTTTGGCAGTTTGCAGCGAATTTTCAGGTTTGGCGTCCACATCGTGCCGAAGCACTATATAAGCACCTGAAGATTTGTTTTCGCAAACTTCCTCAAAAGTGTAAAATGGCAACTGTTTGGCTTTTAAGGTTTCAAGAAGTTGTTGATAGGTGTGGAGTGTAAAATCTGTCATTTTCAATTACAAATTTTCAATAAGGTAATAAGGTCTGGTTGATAGGGGTTTGTTGTTGATTACTAAGGTTTAATGAATGATAAAGACCTTTATTTGAGTAACAATAAATTTTTCTATAAAAACATTTGTCGACTTTTGTAAAATTCATTATTTAAAATTATATTGATAATCAGGATTTTCTTTCATAATTTTTGCACTATCAGGATAATTTTCGATAAACCAAACAAAAAAAGCTGTTACGTCAATTTTATCCTGCAACATGCGTTGCCTTCGATGTTGCCATTCTTCTTCCAGATTTGGTATAGATAATAATTCTTCAATTTTTTCGAACATGGCTTCCGATTGTTCAGGTAAAAAGCCAAAAACCAGGTGATATTTGTGCTCTTCTTCTTCAAGTGTGGAAAGTCTTCCAACGAATGAATTGCAGCGTATAGCCGGTGTGCCGAGTACAGCCGCTTCCGATGTCATGGTTTGGCTGTCACCAATCAGCATAGTAGCAAAATAAATAAAGGAGTGAATTTTATCAGGCGAAATTTGCAATTGATATTTTTTAAATTCTTCTTCTATGTTTCTTTCCGTGGTAATAAAAACTTTTCCTTTTTTCTCAAGCATTGCAATTAACCTGCGTTTATTTTCAGTGGAAAGACCTTGAATACCAACATCGTGATGGGCTTTAAATGCATTGAAACGAAGAATAAAATAAGGTTCATCCGGCAGTAATCCTGCGACTTTCAAAACATTTGGGTCCGGTTGAAAGCGATTTGGATGAAGATAAGCCAATTCATGGTAACCGGCATATTTGATTGCTTTTGGTGATTTTCTAACAACACAATCAGGGCTCAATACTGTGCCAGTTGCAGGATGGGCATATTTGACAAATAAAGGTTCTGCTTCATCGTCGTCGTCATCCAGAATGATAGAAGGTACTTTCCCCAATTTTGTGAGTTGTGCTATGGTTAATGTAGAACCAAAAGCCAAATTTATTTTGTGTTTTTTGTAAATTCTCATAAGTTGAAAATTATTCTTCAACTGTCCGAATGTTTTACCTAATAAACTGTCATTTTTTTTGCCAATGTTAATATAAGGAATATGATAAAGTTCCAATAAACTTATTACAGACGGAATATCTTTTGTAGTAACGATAATCTGATGTCTTTTGTCTGTCAACAAAGAATGAACATTTTTGGTTAAGTGTACATGAGCCGGATGCGTTATATCAATCAGTAAATTCATTTTTTGTTTTATTTTTGGCAGGATGTAATTTTTTAACGAATTTGCTTAGATTTTAATGCAATACTTCTCCAATTTTTTTTGCTGGCACTCCACCAACTATGGTAAAAGGCTCCACATTTTTTGTAACCACTGCACCTGCACCTATGATGGCTCCTTCACCTATCTTAACACCCTGTAAAACAATCACACCCGCACCTAACCAAGCATTTTTTTCAATGATGATTTCTCTCTTTTTTTCTGTCAGTTGATTTCTTATTTGCGAAAAATTGGGGTGAGAAAACAATACCAGCGTACAGCGAGGCCCGATTGAGACGTTGTCTCCAATAATCAATTTGCCTCTATCTCCGGTAAAATTTTGGGTGATAATCAAATCGCTGGGAAAATAAACATTTTTCCCTACCTGATAGCCCAACCATTTTAAAGATTTTCTGCGAACTTTACTGTATGGAAAATGTACTCCTAAAGAATATACAAGCTTATTTTTTATCCGGATAATCCATGAATTTGCATTCATTTCCGATGTTTTAAAAATTTAACGCCGATAATTCCAATATGATATAAATATTTATTGAAAATCATTTCAAATCTTCCATGCTCCACCAAATTACCTCCAAATTTAGCTTTAAATTCTCTTACGCCATAGCTTTCATCAGGTTTTCCTGCACCCATCATGTCGAAATATTCAAAACCATTTTCGGCAGCAAATTGTATGACTGACCATGTTGCCAAAGTAGAAGGAAAAAATTTTTTATATTCTCCATCCAATCCACAAACAAACCATTCGTAAAGAACTTTATTTTTAAGCGATACACTCATATTTCCTCCTATAATTTTACTGCCGTATTTTACGACAAATAAATGTCCAAAAGGTTGATTGGTAAGTTTCTCAAAAAATTCGTAAGGGAAAAGTGGCGTTTTTATTTTTTTCTGATATAAGTTGCTCAAAAGAGTATAAAAGTTCTTAATATCATTCTCGGATTTTGTTTCCACTATTTCAACACCTTCTTTTAATGAAAGTTTAATATCCCGCCTTTTTGTGCTGTTTAGTTGTTTATAGCATTGTTCAACGTTTGGAGTTGGAACATGAAAATTCAAATGAGGCTGATAGACAAATCCAACTTTTTCAAAATAAGGGCGATGTTCGCTATAATCGTTGAAATTTCTGCATTCAATATAAATAGCTTTTTTACAAAGTTCTTTTTTCAGAAATTCGAGCAATGCTGTTATCGAGTCAGGTTCAATATCCTTGTCCAGTAAAATTCCGCCAGGAATAATAGCCCGTCTGCTAAAAAACTGTTTCAATTTTCTCCCTTCAGCCTGCACATATCCACAAGCAATTCCTTTTAACTTTCCATCTTCTGCTACTCCATACAAAAAAGGCTTTAGAAAAGTCAGGGATGCGTAAAACTGATAACACTCCGGCGTTTGGAAAAAGGAAGCAACCGGAGAATTTTCTATTAATAATTTCCACTGATCCAAAGGTATCTCTTTCTCACCATTCAACAAAAATACTTTATTCTTCATTTACCAATGATTTCTTCTTTGAACAATGATTGAGGTTTGTGTAGGAATATTTTGTTAATGAACCATGAATATATAGAATGATATTTACTGAATAAATTATCGTATGAGGGATAATCTCTGTAATTCTTGTTTGGTTGTTCAAACCACGTTGTAAAATCATTTTCAAAAATATCCAGTTTTTTACACAAATAATTGATCATTTCATCTTTTTCATCAGGATTGTACGGCAAAGAATTTATTTCAGCTATTGCTTTTTCTCTTGATATTTCTCCGCTCATAACCTGAGCCGAAAGGGTTATTTTTCTTTTATCGATACCAAATTTTTCATACAGCCAATAGGACATAGCGAAGCGGGTAAAAATATTTTCAAAATGATGTCCGCCATAATATTCCCAACCATAATGTTCTTTTAAAAATTGTTGGGCTTTGTTCTTATTGTAGTCAATGTAATAATAAGGATATAAATTATTTATTTTTTTAATAAACCCATAATAAAGTAAATGACCAATAGTATAATTTGGAAATGTTTTTAATTTAACTTTTCCATAGCGATGATGTAAGGCTTTCAGTTGTTTACCGTCGCCATACGTCCAATCCTTTGGTTGAGAACCTTCCGAACGAAAATCGTTACCGCGCAAAATATATTTTATTCCTTCTCTATTGGCTATTTTATATAAAACTGATTTGATAGCCAAATCAGTTGGGGTGTCAATCCATGGCAGAGAAGCTTGCATATAACATATAATTAAATCTCTTACTTCATTGTAATCTATCACGTAAGTTTCCAAATCAATTTTCAATTGTTCTGTCATTCTGCGAATGTTTTTTACAGCTATATCGCTGTTAAAGCCATTATCGAGATTCACTGCCAGTACCCTAAGCCCCCATTGTGATGCCAAATGTAACAAATAACAACTATCTGTTCCACCACTAACACCAACAATACAGTCATATCGTTTTCGTTTTCCTGCTTTTTTTATATCTCCCAGAAATTTTTTCCAATCTTTTTGTCCTTTTTCTCCACGGGGATAAGCTTCGACTAATGCATCGAATAAATAAGCGTAATTGGATTTTCCGGTAGCATCAAACTGAATATCAGGAATGCTTTGATCAAAAACTCCTATTCGACAAACCTCTCCACTAAATGGCATAATTATTTAAGTTTAAAATTGTTTTCAATCATTACTGTCCCATGTTCCGTATGATAATATTGTTATCTATCAAAGAAATCAGCGCCCGAAAAACTGATTGTCCAAAAAAATATGTATTTTTGTCCATCGTTGTGTTTATGTCATAAATATTTATTTTATAGAAAATACAAATCTACAAAAAACTCTACGGAGGGCAAACTTAAAAATTGCCCTCCTTTTTTATTTTTATCGGACAAGAATAATTTCAAAAAATAATCTATCTTACAAGCATCTTAAATCGTTGATTATCAATTTTTATTATTACCACATTAGAATGAATTCCATTCAAAGGAATAAAACTTTGTTCTGCTATGATTGATTGGTACAGCAATTTACCCATCACATCATAAATTTCAACAGGACATTTTTTAGTTAATCCTTCTACCATAATTCCCTGACCCGTGTAATATACTTTGAGTGATTGATTTTTCGGATTGGATACCCCTGATATTTCTTTGTATTCAACAGCACCAATAGCAGGAGGAGTAGGACGAGTATCTCCTACTTGATCATCGGTTGGTATCGTATAACCTGTTAAAGTAGAAGTACCTGCACCTATAGCGATGCTACTTTGAGAAATAGGAACTATAGGGAATCCCTTATAAGTAACATGTTGAGGACGTTTTTTATCGGTACCAAAAGTTTCGAGTTCACCCATAAATATATTGGCAGTTGCCGGATTATCCACCTTAATGCAATGTTTGTCTGCAAAATTTATGGTTGCTGATGCTTCGGAATAGATAACATAATTTGGATCAACCAAAACGCTTCCTGTAGCTCCTTCATTTTTTGTTTCTACTAGATCAGAATAAGCATCTCCGGCTACATTTATATTATTCACAACCAAGGAATTAACCAAATAAACATTGGCAGAACCATTCGAGTTGACAAAAGCAGTTACAGCTCCATCTCCTTGATTACCAGTGAAAGTACAATTAATGGCAGTTAAATTTGCTGTATAATTGTTACTGCTTTGCACTGAACACAAAATAGCTCCACCGGTTTGTGCAGAAATATTGTTAGCAAAAGTGGAATTAATAATTGTCACATTACAAGGGTCAGCTACTGTCGCTCTTGCTACAATAGCACCTCCTCCTGTATTAGTTGTGTTAGTACAACTATTGCCAATAAAACTGCATTTTTCAATGGTTACAGCAGCAGCATTATAAATACACAGGGCTCCACCGCCATAACCTCCATTTGATGTATTTCCTTCGAAAATAGAATTTTTAATGGTAGCCACCCCTTGAATACGAGCTGCACCTCCATTGTTGTTTTGAGCTGTGATGTTTTTAAAAACACAATCCTCAATATTCAACCTACTGCCATTAGGTGCCTTAATAGCAGTATTGCCAGCAATACCGGTTCCATCAAATACAAGATTATTCAAATTAATTACAAGACTCCCAGATATATTAAAAACAGATAAACCTGCAGCAGCCTTTAAGATTACTTTCTCACTGGTAGCAGCATTAATCCCATTAATAGTTATACTTTCCTCTAAAGAGATTTGAGTACTTGTCAAATTTACTGTGTCTCCTGCAAAGTTAAAATTAATGATATCGCCCGCAGAGGCATCAGCAACAGCTTTTCGTAATGAACCATCTCCTGAATCATTTCCATTGGTTACCGTAATGGTTTTTGCTGATAGCATGGAACTAAAAGACAAAACCAATAATAAAAGTACATGTTTTGTTTTCATAATGATTAAATTTTAAATGTTAATAAAATGTTAATATAAAAAATCACACATAATCCACTAAAAAATGAAATTTTCATTAATCTATTGATTTTCAAAAAAAATAATCTATCTTACAAGTATCTTAAATCGTTGATTATCAATTTTTATTATTACCACATTAGAATAAATTCCATTCAAAGGAATAAAACTTTGTTCTGCTATGATTGATTGGTACAGCAATTTACCCATCACATCATAAATTTCAACCGAACATTTTTTAGTTAATCCTTCTACCATAATTCCCTGACCCGTGTAATATACTTTAAGTGATTGATTTTTTGGCAGGATATTGTCTGTAATCTCCATATATTCTACCGCACCTATTGAAGGTGGTATTGGTCTAACATTTCCTACCTGATCATTCGTTGGGATAGTATATCCTATTAAAGTGGCCGTACCTGCACCCCTGGCAATACTACTCGAAGAAATGGGAACAATAGGGAATCCATTATAAGTAACATATTGAGGACGTTTTTTATCACTAACAAAAATTTCAAGCGAATCAAATATATTGCTTTCTTCAATATTTTGAGGTACAATAGATGTTGCATCAATGTATGTGTTATAATTGGTGTTACCGAAAATGCAATTTTTAGCCATTATCATCACTCTTACATTATTGTTCCAATTATGTACATCATTATAAGATGGTGTTGTGCCTTTAATATTATACGCTAATATTGAATTAATTAAATTGAGATAAATTTTTTTCTGATCGGTCCTGCCATAAGCACAAATACCACCCCCATCGTTAAGAGCATGGTTCCCTGTAATGGTTGAATTAACTATGGTACAGTCAATAGTTTCTTCTACCGTATTATTGTCAGGACAAGCACAATAAATAGCACCTCCCCTTCTGTCAGTCCCATCAAATGAAGCTTCATTATTAGCAAAAGTACAGTTGGTAATGGTAATATCCGCTCCTTTAAAAACAGAAATAGCACCTCCACGAATCGACTTATTGTTAACAAAGGAAGTTGATTCTATCTCCACATTAGCACCTTCGTTATAAGCACAAATAGCTCCACCGCCGTATGTTCCACCGGCAGCATTGGCATTGAACACGGAATTATTAATGTAACAATTACCATTGCTTATTCTAATGGCTCCTCCATTATCACCGCCAGCTTGATTGTTTATAAATTCACAATTTTCAATGGTTAAAGTTCCAGAAGAGGTAATGGAAGAAGTTGTTTTGTCTTTAATAATCAGATTCTTTAAAATTAAATTTCCCGCATTATCAAATGAACGTATTGTTCCATCTAAAATAACTTTTTGTTGATTATGTAAATTTAATCCATCAACAGTCAGTATTTTTCCTTCAGGAATACTTAAAATATTAGAAAGAGTGATTTCAGCTCCATCAAAATTAAATTTTATGGTATCACCATTTAAGGCATTTTGCATACACCAAGGCAACGAACCTGCTACCGTTGCATCATTACTATTGGAAGTGACCAGCAAGGTTCGTGAATCAGGTTGAGTTAGTTCAACTTTAACATAATAAGGTAAATGATCTGAAGCATCCGGAAAAGAAATCCCCGAGGGTGGAGTAGAGATTCCCCTATCTATGATCGTATATCTTACATCGGAAGGATTTTTCCTGAATCCAAGAATCATATCAATCAAAGAAGTTGGATTATCACTTGGGTAAGTTAAATGATTAAGATCATTTAAAATTTCAAAACCATTTTCTTGAAAAGTAAGCATACAACGATAATTTGGAGCCGCATTAAAATCCCCTCCTATAAATACTGTTTTCCCCAACGTGTTGGCAACCCGAATAATTCTTGCAGTCATGGTATCTCTATCAATGGCATCAAGAGCAAAATGAGTAGAAATAAAACAAAAATTATTAAATTCTGCTACCATAAAGGCTCGATCTTCCGAATCATTTGAGCCTTCCCTGTGAAGTACTTTATAATTAGTGATGGTAGGAGTTCCAAGAGAAGATTTCCATAAAATGCCAATTCCATAGCCATATAAAGGATAATTTCCTATGTCGTACCATGCTCCTTCCATGCCGGTTTGGGACTTTAAGTTATTGAAATTGGAATTTCCACAAACTTCTTGTACGGCAACTACATCTGCGTCCGAAGCCGAAATAATTTGTGCCAGCTTGGAAATCCGAGAAGACTGAAAATTCAATCCAGTGTTTGTCAACAAATTATACGTCATGAAAGTAATTTGCTCCGCTTGTATAGTAATTGCTGTAAAAAAAACAACAAGAGCTAAAAAAAACTTTTTCATCTTGATTGTATTGATAAATAATGAATATTTTATGTGAAAATATCAAAAAGGTAACACAATCTAATTATTTCCAAAAATAAAATCATTCTAATCAAAACATCAAATTGTGTTACCTGAATTATCAGAATCTACTAAAAAATATCAATTAATTTTTATTTTAGTAAAACCTTTTGGCTGTGATTTCCTGCTTTCACAATGAAAACATTTCCGGGAATGTTTTCCAAAGAAACAGTTTCATCATTTGAAATCGTAGATTGATAGACCAATTTACCTACCACATTATAAACAGCTATATTGCTTCTGTCAGATAAACCTGTTATGGTTAACATCCTATCCCTTACCAGCACTTTGAAAGGAGATACCGTATTTTCCTTATTAAGAGTAAATATTTTGTATTCAATAGCACCAATAGCAGGAGTAGTGGGACGAGTATCTCCTACTTGATCATCCGTTGGGATAGTATACCCTGTTAAAGTGGCCGTACCTGCACCTCTGGCAATACTACTCGAAGAAATGGGAACAATAGGGAATCCATTATAAGTAACATATTGAGGACGTTTTTTATCGGTACCAAAAGTTTCGAGTTCACCCATAAATATATTGGCAGTTGCCGGATCATCCACCTTAATGCAATGTTTGTCTGCAAAATTTATGGTTTCTGAAGCTTGGGAATAGATAACATAATTTGGATCAATCAAAACACTTCCTGTAGCTGTTCCACTTTTTGTTTCTACCAGATCAGAATAAGCATCTCCGGTTACATTTATGTTATTCACAACCAAAGAATTAACTAAATAAACATTGGCAGAACCTTTCGAGGTAACATAAGCAGTTACAGCTCCATTTCCTTGATTACCCGTAAAGGTACAATTGATGGCAGTCAAATTTGTTGTAAATTCACTACTGCTTTGCACAGTACATAAAACAGCTCCACCGGTTTGTGCAGAAGTATTGTTAGCAAAAGTGGAATTAATAATTTTAACTTTGCAGGGAGTGGCTACTGTCGCTCTTGCTACAATAGCTCCTCCTCCATTTGTACCATTAGTTGTACAATTGTTATTAATAAAACTGCATTTTTCAATGGTTACATCAGCAGCATTATAGATACACAATGCTCCTCCACCATAGCTACCATTTGATTTATTTCCATCGAAAATAGAATTTTTAATAGTAGCCACCCCTTGAATACGAGCTGCGCCTCCATTGTTATTTTGAGCTGTGATGTTCTTAAAAATACAATTCTCAATATTCAAAGTAGAACCATTAGCAGCTTTGATCGCAGTATTGCCTGCGATACTGGTTCCATCAAAAACGAGATTTGTTAAATTTATAGAATAACCTGTAGGTATGTCAAAAAATGATAGGTTTGTAGCAGTTCTTAAAATTACTTTTTCACTGGTAGCAGCATTTATTCCATTAATAGTCAAGTTTTTGTTTAAAGAGATTTGAGCACTTGCTAAATTGACAGTATTTGCCGTATCTCCAACAAAATTAAAATTGATAATGTCACCGGCTTGGGCATCGGCAATGGCTTGTCTTAATGAACCTGTTCCGGAGCTTTCCCCATTGGTTACCGTAATGGTTTTTGCTGATAGCATGGAACTAAAAGACAAAACCAATAATAAAAGTAAATGTTTTGTTTTCATAATAATTTAATTTTAAATGTTAATAAAAAGATTGGTAGATTCAGATAAATATTTTTTTAATAAAGTTATTCAATAATGGCTATTATCATATCCATCACATTGGTTTTCGTAGAACCCGTAATCAGATGTCCACCTACTTGTTTGAAAAAATGATAAGCATCCGATTTTTTTAAATAATCCATTGGAAGAATGTGTTTTTCTTTAGCAGTTTGAATAGTGCTGGCATCCACTATGGCACCGGCAGCATCGGTTGGTCCGTCGGTTCCATCCGTTCCTCCACAAAGAATAGTAATGCCCGGCATGTTTTCCAATTTGGTGGCCAGATATAAAGCCAAATGTTGATTCCGACCGCCCAAACCGTCACCGGTAACTTTTACTATTGGTTCACCTCCAAAAAGAAAGCAAATAGGTGTTTTATGGCTCTTTTCCTTGAATTTTTCAATGGTACTTAAAATAAAATTGGCTGTTTCTTCTATATTGCTTTGCAAATTGTCGGTAATGACATGAGCTTGATAACCTAATTCTTTAGCTTTGCGACCGGCAGCTTCCAATGCCATTTTATTGTTTCCTATGATTATATTATAAACTTTTGAAAAAATCGAATCGTCCGATTTGGGTGTTTCCGAGATTTCTCCGGCTATTCCTCTTTTTAAATATTGCACTACTGAAAGTGGAACTTTATTTATCAATTCGTATTTTTTTAATACTTCGTAAGCTTCGGAAAAAGTAGTGGGATCGGGGTAGGTGGGTCCAGAAGCTATCACATCCAATCGGTCACCGATTACGTCAGAAAGAATTAAACTAACGGTTTGGGCTGGATAAATTTCTTTTGCCAATTGTCCCCCTTTTAATTTTGAAATATGCTTACGTACCGTATTGATTTCCTGAATACTTGCTCCACTCTTTATTAAGAGGTCATTGGTTGTAATAAGGTCAGATAAACTTATTTCGTCAGGACAATCGGCCAACAATGCAGAAGCTCCCCCTGAAAATAGACAAATGACTAAATCATGAGAACCGGCCTGCTTGGCAATGGTTAAAATACGTTGAGCTGCTTTCCGCCCATTTTCGTCAGGCAATGGATGACCCGCCTCGGTAATTTCAATTATATTTAAAGCACATTTGTGTTGATATTTTACAACTATGTGTCCGGCGCTTATATAATTTCCCAATATTGATTCAATTTCTTTTGCCATCAAAGCAGTTGCTTTTCCGGCACCTATCACAAAAATATTTTCAAAATCAGGAAGATAGAATGAATGATTTTGGATAGATAAAACATTATTACTCCATCTTACTTCCGATTTTATCAATTTATCGGGTAGTACACTTTCTATTCCCGATAAAAATATTTGCTTTATGTCCGTTTTCGGATTAATTTTCATTTTATCAACCAATAAATAAAGAAGTAACAAAAACACATAAAAAAACGGTTATTCCCATAACAGCAGTAGCGGTCGAATAAACTTTCAAACTGGTATTAATTTCTATTCCTGAAAAACGGGTTACCACCCAAAAATAAGAGTCGTTGGCATGGGAAATCATCATAGAACCAGCACCCATAGCAAGCAGCGTCAATAATTTCCCCATTTCAGAAGCCAAGCCCAAGGTTGAAAGCATAGGTGCAACAAAAGAAGCGGCCGTTATAATGGCTACCGTTGAAGAACCTTGTGCCGTTTTCAATAAAAAAGCAATTAAAAAAGGAACCAACAAACCTAATTTCGTTTTTACTAAAAATTCAGCCGCATATAAGCCGATATTTGTTTCTTTTATAACCAATCCAAACATGCCGCCAGCTGCCGTGATAATAAGTATGGGACCTGCTTTTTCTATAGCATTTTCCAATATTTCGTTATAAATATTCATATTTCCACTCTTGAGCAATAAAAACGATAGGATTGCTCCAATAAAAAGGGCAATTACAGGTTGCCCAGCAAAAAATATAATTTTTACGATTAAATTTTCGGATGAAAAACCAAAAGCTCCCAATAACGACGCAATGGCAATTAAAAGAATCGGGACAAGAATGGGCAATAAAGATAATGAAACTGATGGAAGTTTTTGAAATTGTAGTTTATTCGTTTCATCTGTTTCAGATTCAATATATTGATAACTATCGTGACGAGTTTTCCATTTTGTCCAAAAAAAAGCCACCAATGCAGCAGGTATGGCAAACAATATGCCCAGTAGGATAAAATAAGCAAGATTAACTTCGATGATGCCGGATGCTGCCAATGCTCCCGGATGAATAGGTACCAGACAATGAACGGCATACAAAGAGGTAGCCAATACAACAGCCGTAAATGATAAGGCAATTTTAGTTTTTGAGCTGAAAGACTTTGCTATGCCACTCAATATGATAAATCCGGCATCGCAAAAAATAGGCAACCCTGTTACAAAACCCGTTATCCCTATTGCCGCAGCAGCTTTGCTTTGTCCGGTTTTTTTCAAAATGTAATTGGCAATACTTACTGCGCCTCCCGATTTTTCAAGAACAACTGCAATAATTGATCCAAAAATAATAATGAATCCTATTGTAGCAATGGTATCGCCAAAACCTCTTTTTAGAATATCAATGATAGAATAAAAGGGAAGAGTTGCCATAGCAAGCAGTAACGATACCACAAACAACGAAACAAAAGCATTTAATTTTAGTATAGAAGTAAGCCAAATAATTAATACTATGCTCAACAAAACCAATATGGAAACTAACAAAGGACTCATATATTTATTTTGCTACACAAGTTTTTACTTTAAAAAACACTTAAAAAAGGAATGAAATTAATTTCTTTGCCAATCTTTTATTATTTGCTGATAATACTTTTTATAGAATTTTTTAGTAACTTTTACAGGATCACCTTTTGTAAAAGTTGGATATAATTCGTTGCTGTTTACCCATTCCCATTCCCAATCTTTGATTTGTTCATCAAATTTCTGCTGGTCAAATTCTTTTCGTTGTGACAAATCAGTAATTACTTGATTGATAAATTTTTTCCAACGAACTTTATAAAAGCCATTGAGTAATCCTGACCATTGTTTGCAGGCATAGTCATGAATATGACAATCCTTATCTCCCCAAAGAGTAATTAAATCTCGAGCATTTTTTTCATACAATTTTCTTTCTTCGTCGTTGGTACCCCATTTTTTTGCATCTTCCAGCCAAATTCCCAACAAAAAATCTTTTCTGGTAGCTAACAATTCATCCATATCAGAAATTAAATCAAGGAAACGTTGACTGTTTTTTCTGAAAGAAGATAGATTTTTTGTTTGATAATCTTTTGCCATTTGCTGTTGGATGGCAGAAGCATAATCTGCCATCACTTGTCGCGTAATATCAACTACATCAAATTGATAACCATCGCTATTTTTAAATTCATCTGAAGCTGTAATGAATAATTTCCACGCTTCTACCAGCATCATTGGATTGTAAGGCAAGGTGGTGTTGCAGGTTCCTCCCGGATTTTTTTTAAAAGTGGGCCGTCCGGTAATAATAGATTCAGGTCCTCCATTGGTAATAGTATCAGCATAAACACTTTGGGATAAAATTTTCCATGCCTTTTCTATATTCGCATTCTTTTCCCCATATCGTCGTAGAGCATAATTATTCAGCCAATTGTTTATCTCGATAGGTGTATCACACCAAACATTTTCGAGCATCATATCATAAATAATCGGATTTTGTTCTATTCCTTCCATGGTTAAACCAATACCCATCATTTTATCTGCAACTGGATTATGAAGCGCTTGTGCAGGATGTTGTGCAACACTGCTCATATAACCGGAAAGATTAATATTTTTCCCAAAATTATGAAGCATATTCCAAATCCAAGGTTTTCCGTAATAAGCTTCCGTGCTTTTCCAAACAGGATATCGTTCACTCCACAAATCCAAAATAATCATTTTATCGTTGGGGATTCCATTCAGTAAAGCTTTGATAGCATTTTGTCGCCAGAAATTTTTATCATGATAGAATAACCATCCTTGCATAATCCACGTTGCAGCAGGATCTGCTATCTGCATCGATTGATAAACTTTTTGACTGATATTATTCAAAAAAAGTGAGTCATTGGAAGGCGGTCTGTTTTCGTTAAATGTGTCAGCCGAATAAAAATGATCGGAGCCAAACACACGAATTTCTTCTTCAATAAAACGTTTCCCAATTTCGGTAAACAAAGGTTCGTTAGGATCGAGAATACACACTTCTGGAAAATTTACCCATGAAGTTTTTCTGATTTTTGCTTGTGGAAATTTTTCTTGAAAAGAAGGAGGAACATGTCCTGTAAAAGCAGGCAAAATAGGTGTCATTCCCAAAGAACGTTCTTGTTGAAGAATTTTTTTCTGCAATTCTTCTTGTTTCTGCATAAATGATAAAGGCAAGGGTCCATCCCAACCGTCGAGATTACCCATCCAAAACCAGCTAAAATAAGCCGGTCCACTGAAAAAATCCTTTAAATCTTCATCAGAAAAACCTAAACTTTTATAAACTTCCCGCCAAATAGAATTTTGACCTGTTAAAGCAAGAGGCATATTGATGCCATTCATTGCCATCCAATCAATTTCTTTTTGCCAGCGTTCCCAATCCCACCAGCTCATACTGTAATTAAAAGTACAGTAGTTCAAATAATAACGATATTTGTAAGGCGATTTTTGTCTTATCATCTGATCTACTCTGGGTAAAGGTTCAGGTAAGTTTAAATTGGTGCCATTCCACGTAATTTGACAATGGGCAATGTGTTTTAAATAATAATTGAAAGCACTTGCAACCGATACTCCGTTGTTTCCACGCAAGATAATTTTATCATTTTTCGAAAATACTTCAAAAATATCTTTGTCGTCGGCATCTTTACTAATAAATTCAATTTCAAAATCATTAGCTTTTTGTGGTAAAACTCTTTTTATCAAATCTTGAACTGCTTTTTTTTGTTCTTGCATATTGCTTTGTGGCGTAGCATTAACTAATAATGCTAACCCTACAAAAAATATTACTAAGAAAAATTTTGCCCGTTTCATTTTACCGAAATTTATTTTAATTGTTTAATATATTTTTTTGCTTCTTCAATCGGATTTGAAAAAGGTTTTACTTGAGGCTGCCACGGAGTATTTATCCATTCTTCTTCCCAATCGTTCAATGAATTTCTTTTATTCGAAAAATAAATTTGAATACGAGGAATATAATAATCACGAATAAGTCCATTCCACACTCGAGCTGCATAATCTTCTTGAAAACCACCCCAAGTAGTGATTAATCGTTTAGCATCAGCTTCATATTTCATTTTTTCAGCATCATTGGTAGCTTGCTTGTGTGTGAAATTTACCCAGTTTTCAAGTTTATGTGTAGGGTGCGAAGCCAACAGTTTATCAACGAACAAAAGAATATCGATAGTTTGATCTAAAGCCTTTTTGGCTTCTGCTTTTTGGTTTAAAGAATCTGTTTTTAATGCTTTTTTATAGCAAAAATCTGCTTTTGCCGATAAATATAAAGCCGAAAATTCAATAGCGTCGTTACAGTATAAAGGCGATTTTTTTAATTCGTCAGAACAATCCAAAAATAATTCGACTCCTTGCAAAAATTTTTCACTGGTATCTATCTTACTTTTTCTGCGTTGGTCGGGAACAACCGTTTGCCATGTAAATCGAGGATAAGAATACAACGAACTATAAACAGATTGAAGTAAAAGTTTCCATGCTTTTTCCATTTTTTTCGGGTAACCCCCATATTTGGCCATGCAATATTTAGCTATCCAGTTATTAATATCCATTTCTTTGTCTTGCCAACCCATGTCGGCCAATAATTCATATACCACTTCATTGTTTTCTATTCCTTCAGGAGCAAAGCCAAAACCAATTAAATTATTTCGATAAGAAGATTGTAAAGCTTGTATAGAATAAGAAGCGTAGAGAGTTAATTCTCCGGTCAATGGAGTTTTTCCACCAAAATTTGGAGTATAGGAAAAAATCCAGTTTTTCCCATAAAATCCTTCATGTACTTTCCATGTCAAATCTGTATGCCACACCCATTTTGGATATTCATTGGCCAAATCAATGATTATCATTTTATCGTTTGGTACTTTCTTGAGTAAAGCTTGGAGGCTGGGTTTGTCCCAAAATTTATGCTGATAACCAAAAGTCCAACCTTGTGTTACCCACACGGCATCAGGATTTCCTGCTACGATAGATTTGTAAATAGCTTCTCCATACTCTTCGAGCAATTTATGTTTCGATTCTTCATTATCAACAGGAAGTTCCATCTCGTTGAAGCTGTCTGAAAGATAATAAATGTTTTTTCCAAATTCATTTTCCCATTCTTGAATAAACAGTTTACCGATTTTTTCAAAAAAAGGAGAATCGGGAGCAATAACAAAAGCATTATATTTTTCCGAAAAACCGCCCCATTTTAATTGCTTTACTTTTATATCAGGATTCTTTTCCATAAAAGCTTTTGGTACGAAACCTGCAAAAGTAGGAATAATAGGTTGCATTCCTAATTCTCGCATACGGTCAATAATTTTGTGCTGAAGTTGTAATTGCTGTCTATGCCAAGAATCAGTTAAAGGACCATCCCAGCCATTAAGATTACCCATGCGGTGCCAGGGTAAATAAGCCGGTCCTGTAAAAAATTCATTAATTTCCTCTTTTGTTAAGCCCAATTTTAACCACACACGTTCTGCGATGGCTTCACTTGCTATAGGAGCCAAAGGCATATTAATACCATGAAGAGCCATCCAATCAATTTCTTCTTCCCAACGTTTCCAATCCCAGTAAGGTGTTGTATATCCGAATGTTACCACATTCAAATAATAGCGGAATTGATATGGCGATACAATTTCTTTTTTTTCATAGTCAGGCCACGATGCAGGTATATTCAAATGTTTGCCACTCCATGTAATCATAGAATGACAAGCTTCTTTTAAATACGTATTAAAAGCATAACAAAGAGCCACTGTGCTACTTCCCTCAATGTGCAATGACCCATTTTTTGCTTCTATGTTAAAAGATTCTAAGCCTTTTACAGAAGGTATTACGCCAAAATTAATGTCCTCGGCTTTTTCACCTATTGCCCTTGTTATAACATTTTTTGCGGGAGTAATTATATCTGATAGTTGTGCTTCTTTATCTTGTGCAAAAGAAGGATAGCCATAACAAACTTGGTAACTTACCAAAAGGAAAGAAAAAGAGAAAAAAAGAAATGTTTTCTTTAGCATTTTTAATAAATAAAAAATCCGACTAATAAAAAGTTAAAGAATTCTTGAAAAATTATCAGGGAATTATTCCCTGATAATTTTAAATTTAAACGATTGTTAACTAAACTATTCTTCCAATGCTGTTTGAACTTTTATATTTAAAATAAGCGGTTTTAGGAAAAGCATCTTTGCCTCTTCCTGACCTATTTTTGGACCTACCCCTTCTACATTAACGAAACATTGAGTATCATCATACATTTGTACTATTTGCATGATACCATAATAAAGTTTACCTCCTTTTTGACTTTTAAGTATGATATAATCACCCGTTCTGAAATTCTCTTCCATAGGACTGGTGGAGCCTGTTCCAGCATTAGTTCGACGTCGTGCATAATTTAGCGCACCTAAAGAAGTAGGATTGTCTATAACACCTAAAGTGGCATTGTCCAATCTCGACTGAATCTTACCTAACAAATAGTTTGCTCTTATCTTTGCTGAATTTGTAGAAGCTTCATCTCCTAATACGGTAAATAGTGAGTCTACAAATTTATAGCGATCTTCCTTCCAGCCACTACCAATCCATGATCCTGCTATAATTTTAAATTGGGTTGTGTCAATATTTTCTTGCCTGATAGCTTTCCCATTAATTTCATATAAATCACACTGACGTCCTGTAGTTCCACCGCCTAATTGCGATTTCCAAAGATTACTAAACATATAACCTCGCTGACTACTGATGTAAGCTCCATTGGAGGTATTTTGTAATACATTTAAGAAACAAAAACTTCCATTTAGACCATCCACTGAGCGTAATTCATCAACACTCAGCACATGCTTTATTTCTCCATCAATATTCACACCTTGAATGGAGAAAAACGAAGGAGTACTGGACGAAGCACCTGTATTTGGTATTGGATAAACATCTGGATGATTCTCATGATTCCAAACCATCGTATCAGCCTTAAGTATTACTTGCCCAACAAACACAGAACCACTGGCTTCACCCTCCACTTTACCTATTGATATATAAGTAGTTTTAATAGCATTACCAACAGTAGCCTTTATTTCAATATGAGTAATTTCCTTACTATCAACAAAATATTCCATATCAAAATTAATAGTACTCGTACCTGTTGAAGGATATTCTTGAGCATCACCTTTGGGAACATAAACACCATTTTCAAGTTTAACGCCTGTAAATGTTAAACTTGTTATTGGTTTGTCACTTGTAGCAGTACCTTTTATTTGAAGAGGTGCTGCATAATTTACAACACCAAAACTTGTTTGATCTAATGTAAATTGTACATTGGCTTCTTTGTCTTCATCACTTTTGCAGGAAATAAAATAACACCCTGCAAAAAGCATAATAAATAAAATAAAAACATTAATTCTTTTCATAATCTTTATAATTTTAATAGTTAGTATATATTAATTTAATAATTGAAATTACCGGCAAATGATCTGATAATTTACAGTCAGTATGAACTTTTGTTGAAATTAGTTGAAAATTCTGAGTAGGATACCCATATATATAATCAATTTTTATCTTTGGTTCTTTGGTTGAAAAAGTATAACTAGTATCAGTTAAATTGATCCATGAAGCAAATCCTTCTTTTATTTCTTGGTCATGAGGCGTGGCATTTAAATCCCCTGCTAATAAAATTGGAGTTTTAATTTTTTTTATTTCTTCATTAATAAATGAAATTTGTGCTTGTCGAGTTTTTGAAGAAGAAACTTCTAAATGGGTACACATAAAAGTCAAAGAATTTCCATCTGGTAGTTCAATTTCAGCTATAAGCAAAGCTCTTTGTTCTTTTCCCCGTTCAGGATTAGGTAACAAAATACGTTCGCTTTTTATAATAGGATATTTCGATAACAACCCCACTCCATAATAACCTCCTTTATAATTAATTGCTTTACCATATAATCCAAATAATTCAGTATAATAAGCAATTTCATTAATATAAGCTTTCCCTTTTTGATGAGGTGCCCGTTCTCTATTTACTTTCCAATCGCATTCTTGAAGTGCTACTAAATCAGGTTCTTCATTTTTAATAAATGATGAAATTTCCGAGAGAGTAGCTAATTCACCAAACCGTATATTATAAGTCATTACTTTTAACTGATTAAGCGAATTTTTACCTTCAATTCTTGGAACAAGAAATAATAAAAATAAAAAAATATATTTTATCTTAATTTTCATTTTTAAGTCTGATTATTAATTCAAATATTCAATTTTACATTCATACATAGGAATATCTTCTATCCTAGTTTTAGTAACATCTCTACAAACAAAATTTACAGGAGTTAGAAAAAATATTTTGTATGTGTTCTGCTGATTTTCAGGATTATAAAATGATAATCTAAAATTTTTTAAATGATACTTTAAATAAGTTTTCAACTCCTCTTCCATATCATTTTTTAAAGTCCCTACAATTACTTTGTTTGTAGGAAATAATTCTCCAATAAATTTTGTTATCAGTGAAAACTGAAAATTTTGCGTAATTTTACAAGTCATCAAGATTATTGATACAGGTTGACTTAATGGTGCCAATAAAGCACAACCTCCAATATAAAAACTGTCTACAACGGCCATCCCCTCAAAAACAGTTACCAAAGGTCTTACAATCATTCCGGTACCTTCAATTTTATCTTCGTCAATATTATTTTGAATAAAAAATGAATTCATTTTGCTTTGCCATGCAATATCTACAACTGAAAGTGTTTCTCCAAACTCTACATCAGAACGATCGAACAAGTAAGCCAAAGAGGTTATATTTTCACTCAGATGATTAATGATGCTTTGATAATCCGAACTTTGAAATAGGGAATTGTCATTTAATAAAGAGTAAAATTCAATTGTAAAAACATTATTTTGATTTATTGTAGCCGGAGGCATTGGTGCCTCATACCCTAAATCTTCAGGCTCGACAGGTGTTTTATCAGAACTACAACTAACAAAAGTAAAAATCAACAACAAGAATATTTTATATAAGAATCTCATAATTAATCAAATTGAAGTTCAGCAACAATAAAACAATGATCTGATAATTCAGGATACGCTATCACTTGATAAGTTATCTTTTCCCATGATTTAGGGTATCCCAAAATATAATCTATTCTTTTTGTCGGATTAGACGAAGAAATAGTGTTCCCTGTTCCGGAACCAATATCCTGCCATTTCAAGAAAGCATAATTCATGGTTTCAGAACCTGGCACAGCATTAAAATCTCCACCTAAAAGAACAGGCATATTATTTGAAAAAATGTTGTTATTAATTGTTGCGATGGAAGAAACCCTTACTTGATCATTTGATGTGTCAAGATGAGTAACAGCAATACGAATTTTTCTTTTATTTGGTAAAACAACATCTATCCAAGCACATGACCTTTGCTCTGAGGCATCAGTTGGCTTAAAGGTAATGGTTCGAGCATTATAAAATGGATATTTAGATAAAATTCCATTACCATAACTGCCACTGGAAAAAGAAAATGCTCGTCCAAAATAAGGAAACATTCCAAGATTCACTGCTATTTCACCAAGTAAATCTTTATTCCCATTCCTGATTGTATAATGGTCCATTTCTTGAAACAGAACAAAATCAGGATTATAATTTTTTATACAATCGCTATAAGATTTCGCATTATAATTTGCCAATTCACCACCCTCTCTAATATTCATACTCATAATTTTAATAGATATAACTTGAGCATTTATTGAAATAGAAAAGAGAATAAAAAATGCAAGAAAAAATATTGAAATTGATCGATTCATCTTATGCTTTTTAAATTTTTTTAATCCCAACCTGGATTATTCGGCCTTAAATTCGGATTACGTTGCATTTGAGTAAATGGCAATGAAAGTAAATAATGTTTAGGGTCAATAAACGTCCTACCCTCCTCAATAAGTAAATATTGTTCACCATCAACAAATTTCCACCGTAAAGTATTAAGTATACCCGGTGTGAGCTTGTTCGGATCAAGCCAGCGTTTATTTACACCTAATAAATCTTCTCCTAAACGATAACCTTCTCTCCATCGAATAATATCCAAGTAGCGATGTCCCTCAAAGAAGAGTTCTACTCTCCTTTCTCTCCGAATTTCTGTTCTCAAATCTGAACCTTCAGGAATATTACTAAATGTTAAATGCGCCATTCCAACACGATCTCGCAATAAATTGATGGTGCTGTCCAAAGTAGCTTGAGTTACGTTCCCTGTACGTTCAAGAGCTTCTACATAATTAAGTAATATCTCTGCATAACGGAAGAAAATGATATCATTGTCATCCTGACCCACTTGTCCTACTTTACTGGGCTCTACATATTTATATAAATAGTAACCTGAATAAGTCATACAACCATCTTTATCATTTGATAATTTAGGATAAGTAAAAATTGAAGGATTTGTATTATTGGGGTTTCCATCTTTTCTACCCTCCCATGGAGTATTGGGTGGTAATATAGATTGTTTCATACGAGGATCTCTATTTTCAAATACTTCTTCATAAGTACTTACCGATGAAGGATCCCAAATTTCACCATCTGCTGTAAGCCAGGCTTCAATCATTGATTTAGTAGGAACAAAACGAGCATAGTCATTCGGCACCCACAATTCGCGTGAAAGATTATGGGATGTTCGAGCACTTTCTCCTAAATCAAAATTATACACATAAGCCAAAATTGTTTCTTTATTGTTGCTAACCCTTGAAGCGCGTCCGGTGAAATTAAACAAATTTCTATAATCATTCGATTTATCACCCGTTGAATATAATTCATATCCTAAGTTCATCGCTCTTTTAGCTGCATCAGCTGCTTCGTTCCATCTTTCGTTGTATAAATAAATTCGAGACAATAAAGCTAATGCAGCTCCTTGCGAGATTCTTCCAAATTCTGCTGAGGCAGGTGCAATAAAAGCAGGTAAATTTTTATAAGTCCTTTCTAAATCCGCAGTTATACTATCAATAACAACTGAACGAGGATCTCTTCCACGATAAACATCTTCTGAATATACATTTAATTCTTCAGTAATATAAGGAACATCACCAAAAAGTGAAGTCAACAACCAATAATCGTAAGCTCTAAAAAAATACGCTTCGGCAGCATAACGTTCACGAATTGATTCTTTAACTTTTACAGCCCTATTATAATTATTTAAAAAGAAATTACAACGTCCAATATTATAGTAAGCATTTGTCCATATATTGTTAATTTGCACTATGTCGGTAGTATAATTTCCTCCACCAATTGTACGATAGGCAGTAGTTACTGCCCAAGGCGCACTTTCACCCATTGCTTCAAACATGTTTAAAATATCCTTCCCTTTCAAAGCAGTATAAAGCGCATTAGCAGCACTTATCAAATGTTCTTCATTTTGCCAAAAATTTTCATTGGTAAGCTTATCATGTGGAGCCCTATCAAGGAATTCATCATTACAGGAAAACAAAACTCCTAAAAATAAACCAATGATGATATAAATAATATACTTTTTCATTTTGAAAAGTTTTTAAAAATTTTTAATTACTGAAAAATCAAATTAAGACCCAAAACAAAAGTTTTTACCTGAGGGTAATACCCTCCACTTGAGGCAACGGGTATTTCCGGATCATAAGCGTAAAAAAAATCAGTTATAGTAAATAAATTTTCGGCTGAGGCATAAATCCTACAATTAGCAATTTTTGCTTTATTGATAATTTTTTTAGGTAATGAATATCCTACTTGAATATTTTTTAGTCTCAAATAAGATGCATCTTCTAACCAATAAGTAGAAAAAGTAGATTGATTAAAATTAGTATTATAAGTCAATCGAGGGTAAGAAGTTTTTGGATTTGGGTTTTCAATAACATGATATCTTTCTAAGTGCACTTTTTGAGGATAACCCGCCATATCCTGAAAAGCATGTCGTGCACTACCTGTCAAATAACCATCAGCTTTTCCAACACCTTGAAAAGTAAATGAAAAGTCGATACTTTTAAAAAGAACATCACCTTTAAAACTAAAATTATATCGAGGTATAGGATTACCAATTACCACCCTGTCATATTCAGGAGTAATACGTCCATCAGGTTTCCCTTGCGGTCCACTGATATCTTTATATTTTATGTCGCCAGGTTGATAATCAGGTCCTACAACTACTGGAATTTTAGGATTATAATACTTCCTTTCTGTTTCATCATATAATTTAAAATCATCAGGAGTCATTAATCCTTCTGCAATATAACCATAAAATGCTCCAATAGGATAACCAACTTGACGTATTTGATAGGAACTTAAATCTGGAGCTGTTCCTCCTAAATCCGTAATCTTATTTTTTACATCAGAAAGATTAAATGTAACGCCATATTTTACTTTATCAATCTTATCTCTCCAGCTAATTTCTATATCCCAACCTTTGTTGTTGACTGACCCTGCATTTTGTTCAGATGGACGTGCTCCAATCTGGGCTGGATAATTTAATTGTAATAAAATGCCCTTGGTGTTTTTGTTGTACCAATCAAAAGTAACATTTAATCGGTTTTTTAACAATGCAATATCAATTCCCACATCGAGCATATCAATTTTTTCCCATGTCAAATGAGGATTAGCTAAAACGGTCTGAGTATATCCACTTGTTCCTAAAGTACCAATAGCAGAAAGACCGGTTACTTCTGTTAAAATAGATAAATAAGGATAATCACTCGAACCTACATATTGATTCCCTAATTTTCCCCACGAACCTCTTAATTTTATATTATCAAAAAAATCTCTTGAAAAATCCATAAATGGTTCTTCGGTTAATCTCCATGCAAGTGAAAAAGAAGGGAATACCCCTCCCCTTTGTGATTTATGAAAACGAGAAGACAAATCATATCGAAGATTAAATTCAGCAAGATATCTATCGCTGAAATTATAATTTAATCTTCCAAAACCAGAACGAATGGCCCAACTTGAATAACTAGCATCGTTACTCATCCCTTCTTTTGAGCCTAAATTTAAAGTAGGATTTTTTTCTGTCAATAAATTGATTCTTGAAGCTCCAAAACCGTCTGATTCAGCCCATTCTTGAGAAAAACCACCTACCCCAGAGATTTTGTGTTTTTGAATATCAAATTCAAAATTTGATTGTATAATTAATGTTTGTTGACTTCTTCTTAAGTCTTCTAAATTCAGGATATTGGGATCATTATAAACGTAAGCAGGTGTTTCTGGCTCATCAGGATTAGTAAAAATGATTTTTTTCCTTAATGAATTTGTCAAAGCGTTTTTATTTACTATACTATATGTTGCTGAAACATCCCAACCTTTCATTAAATCAATTTTAGCTACACACATGATTGAAAGCTCATCTGCATCGTAAGTAGTTTTACCACCATCGTGTAAAATAGCTACTGGGTTAGTATTTCCACCACCATAAGCCCACGAACCATCAGTGTAATAAATAGGTACGTTGGGAGCAATACGCATAGCATTATACAAAGCAGAAATAGCACCTGCAGTAGTTGTTGAAGAACCAGCAGGAGCAATTATATTTTGAAGAGTATAACCAATATTAGTGTTTATTTCAACTCTATTGAGTAATTTCGAATTTAGTTTAAAACGTAAATTATGACGTTTCTCTCCGGTAGTATTTCCCACAGTTAAACCTTGTTGATCTAAATATCGGTAAGAAAATAAATATCCTGATTGACCAATATTACCGTTTATATTAACAGAATAATTTTGTTGAGGAGCATTATTATTAAGTACAGCTGAAATCCAATCGGTATTACCAAAATAATTGGGATCAGAATTATTCCTTACTTTTTCAAAATGAGATTCATTCCAAGCAATTCCTGTTCCAACATTAGCACGTGCTTCATTGTCTAATGTCATAAATTCAATAGCATCACACATTTCTGGCAAACGAGTAGGGGTTTGTATGCCATAATAAGCGTTTAATGAAATAGTGGGAGGTTGATCTTTTGATACTAATTTTTTAGTAGACACCAAAATTACACCATTTGCACCTCGTGCTCCATAAATTGAAGCCGAAGCAGCATCTTTTAGCACAGAAATACTTTCAATATCTTCTGGGTTAAGTAAATTCATATCTCCTTCTACACCATCAATTAAAACCAAAGGATTTGCATTTCCTATTGTTCCTAAACCACGTATTCGAATATTTGTACTGTTTACACCTGGTTGGCCACTTGTATTTACCACTGTTACACCCGACAATAAACCTTGTAACCCACTTGAAACATTGGCAATAGGTCTGGAATTTAATTCATCTGAAGTGAGCATTGAAACAGCGCCTGTAAGATTTACTTTTTTTTGTGTGCCATATCCCACAACTACTACCTCTTCAAGTAATTTTGTTTCTTCTTTTAATACTATTTTAAAAGTAGTCCTCCCACCTATATTCATTGTTTGAGGCTCATAACCTAAATAAGTAATTGTGAGAACTCCATCGGATGGAACTTCAAGAGAAAAATTACCATTAATATCAGTT
>Ga0208826_1000607_pt1 | contig 35589 bp, 32 predicted proteins | sample AD_UKC115_MetaG_FD_184451 | JGI IMG/M metagenome (GOLD analysis project Ga0208826, IMG submission 184451) | Active sludge microbial communities of municipal wastewater-treating anaerobic digesters from Hong Kong - AD_UKC115_MetaG (SPAdes)... | ecosystem: Engineered > Bioreactor > Anaerobic >...
GTAAATACTTTGGTTGAGAAGGTCTATATCCACAAGGATCGGTCTTTAGAGGTTACGATCCGTTTAAATCTCCTCCAGATGATTCGGCAACGACCTAGTGCGGACCAAGTCCCACAGGCCGGAACTTATAGCCGTAAATGATCATGCCTTTCTTTTCCACGTCTTCGCGGATCTTGCGGGTGACCATTTCCACGGGCATGCCGATCTCTACTTTTTCGCTGCCAAGGTCGGTGAGTTGGGCGGTGACCATGGGGCCTTCATCTAGAGCGACGATGGCTACCGTGTAGGGGGTGCTGTGTTCGTAGCCCGCCGGGGCATCACGCATGATCGTATATGAAAACACCTTGCCCTTGCCGCTGAATCCAAAGCGGTTTTTGGCTTCGCCGCCGCATTCTGGGCAGACGTCGCGCGGGGGGAAGATCTTGGCCTCGCAATGCGGGCAAACTTCGCCGACGAGGGCATATCTTTGTTTGTTTAAGCGCCAGTGGCGTGGATTTTCCATTTTTTACTCCGTTCCTTACAGTTATTCAACTTGCAAGCGTAAGTGTAGGGGGTGAAGCCTATCAAAACCTATCAAGTTGGTTCGCAGCAGACGCATAAGTCTTTTCAATCTGCGCGTCACGCCTTTTACACTACCTTGTTTCCACCCGGTCGAACACATGCGCGATGGCAGTGGAGGCGGGGCCGCCGAGGGCCAGGGTGAGCGCGATGCGCGCGTTCTTGACCTGGTTTGGTCCAGCCACTCCACGCAGCTGCTGCACGGCTTCAACGGCCTGGTAGACACCCTTGGCCCCGATGGGGTTGCCGCGTGCTTTGCAGCCACCCATGGTCATGGCTGGCAGTTTCGCTCCTGGAGCCAACAATCCATCACGAGCCATCTGCCAGGCGCTGCCTTTTTCGGCAAAGCCGCAGGCTTCAAGCGTGAGTGCGGCGTAGATCGAGAAGGAGTCATCCAGTTCGAACAGGTCGGTGTAAACGGGCATGATGCCAGCCTGCAGGGCGGCGCTTTCCACTGCGGTTTTAGCGGCGGTAAACGCCAGCGGGTCACGGCGGTCGTGCCAGGCAAGGGTATCGACACTGACGCTGGATCCAAGCAGCCTGACGATCGGGTGGGGAAAGTTTTTGGGCAAGAGTTCGCGCCGGGTGAGGATCAGCGCAGCGGCGCCATCGGCGTAAGCCGCACCGTCATAGATATTCAGTGGGTCGCTGAGCATGGGCGCGCTGGCATAGGTTTCAGCCGTGAGGGGTTTGCGAAAAAGGGCGTTGGGATTGGTGACGGCATTCGTGTGCGCCTGGATTGGGAAGCCTGCCAGTGCATCCCCGGGTAAATTGTATTCGTGCAGGTAACGCTGCATCAGCAGAGCGGCCTCACCCGCGCTGTTGAGCCCGGGGATGGCCTCGTAATCAAAGTCCAACTCCTGCGAAAGCAGGGCATCAGCTTCTTCGCGTGTAACGTCGCTCCATTTTTCGACGCCCAGCACGGCTACAGTATCTGCATACCCGCTTTGGATGGCCAGGTAGGCCACGCGCAGCGCGGCCGCCCCCGAAGCACCTGCGGCTTCGGTGGTGTAAGCTTCGATATGATCCAGGCGGGCATAATCTGTGAACAACGCTCCGAGGTTTGCCTGGTGCGAAAGGGTTGATCCAAGCAGGTTGCCAATATAGAGCGCGTCGGGCTTGAGATCTCCGCTGTCGTGCAGCGCTTTGACCAGCGCCTGAACGCCCATCGAACGCAGGCTGAGCGAATAATGGTCTCCGACCGGGATCTGCCCGATTCCTGCAACAACGACATCCGTCATAAAACCCCTCCTTATCCCATATCGATCTTGCCGCGGAAGCGGGCGTAGGTGGCGTAATCGATCTCGGTGCGGCGGGCGATATACTCCGCCGTGGCAGGTGCCTGGCTGCGGTGTGATGTGATCCTGTCAGTCACGGTAAATGCAAAGGCGTCCGAACCGGCTCCAGAACCATACGAAACCATCAGGATGCGCTCGCCGGGTTTGGCAATATCCAACACAGCTGAAAGCCCCACCAGAGAGGAACCAGCGTAAGTGTTGCCAATGACGGGCACGAGCAGGCCGGGTTTGATCTGTTCCTCGGTGAACCCCAGGTCTTTACCGGCTTTCATCGGAAACTTAGGGTTGGGCTGGTGAAATACGGCATAGGTGAAATCGGAGGCTTTTGCCCCCAGTTCTTCAAGCAGGGTCCTTCCTGCGGATTCAACATGATGGAAATATGCAGGATCGCCGGTGAAGCGTTGGCCGTGCTCGGGGTATTTTTGTTCGGGACGGCGCCAGAAGTCGGGGGTGTCGGAGACGAAGGAATAGGAAGCCTCGATCTCGGCCACAGACTCTTCGGCCGGGCCGATGATGTAAGCGGCGCCTCCGCAGCCGGCGGTGTATTCAAGGGCATCGGCGGGTTTGCCCTGGGCGGTGTCCATGCCGATGGCGAGGGCGTAATTGGCCATACCCGAGCCGACCATGGCAATCGCAGCCACCATGGCTTCACTGCCCGCTTTGCAGGCAAATTCCCAGTCACCAGACTGGATGTTGTTAGAAGCGCCGATGGCTTCGGCAACGACCGTGCCGCTGGGTTTGACGGCGTATGGATGGGATTCGGAACCGACCCAGACCGCACGCAGTTCGCAAGGGTCGATTTCTGCGCGCAGCAGTGCGTTGCGGGCAGCTTCGATTGACATTGTGATCACATCTTCATCCAAACCGGCGACGGCTTTTTCTTTTACCGGCGAACCCTTTTCCGAACCGGTCCAAACCATTGCCACCTGGCTGCCAGGCAGGCGATAACGAGGAATGTAAGCACCATAACCAACGATCCCGGTTTTGCGATTGGTGCGCAGCAGTTTCGTATTGGTGGTTTGCTTGTTTTCCATAAATCCTACTTTCTCCACTGGTTCAGTATTTCTAACGCTCGATCGGAGCGGATCGCATTTTCTTTGACTAATTGTTCTGCCAGGCGGTCAACCTCGGTGCCAACGGCTCCTGCGGCAAGCGCCACCTGACGCGCGTGCAAACTCATGTGGCCGCGCTGGATGCCCTCGGTGGCGAGAGCGCGCAGGGCTGCCAGGTTTTGTGCCAGCCCGACTGAGACGATGATTTCCGCCAGTTCGGATGCCGTTTTAACTTTCATCAGCTTAAGCGCCGCCTGCGCTGCGGGGTGAACACGTGTTGCGCCGCCGATTATCCCCACAGCCATTGGCATTTCTAACGAGCCTTTGAGGTTACCCTGTTCGTCTTTTTCCCAGCGGGTGAGGCTGGTGTATCTTCCGTCTTTTGCGGCGTAAGCGTGGGCACCGGCTTCAACAGCGCGCCAGTCATTGCCAGTGGCGATCAATACGGCATCAATTCCATTCATAATGCCCTTGTTATGCGTGGCAGCGCGGTAGGGGTCTGCAGCGGCAAACGCCCAGGCTTCGATGATGCCATCGCGCACGGTTTCAGGACTGAAGGCGTCGAACCCCAGAGCAGAAAGGGGAATGGTACATTCGGCACGCGCCAGCCGGCGGTCAGCCAGGTTGGATAGGATGCGCAGATGCACCCTGCCGCCGCTAATTTCAGCCACGCGCGGAGCCAGTTTTTCAAGCGCGGTGTTTACGGCGTTTGCGCCCATGGCGTCACGCACATCGTAAATGAGGTGAAGCACAAGGAAAGCGCCAATTGGAGATGAGGTGATTTCACGCACCACCAGATCGCGGGGGCCACCACCGAAGCGCGATAGCACAGGGTCGATCGTGGCGGCCATCTCCAGTAATTCACTGCGGTGGGCAGCAAGGGCGTTTTTAGCAACTTCGAGGTCTGGCAGGTCGAGCAGCTGGAGCTGACCGATCATTTCAGGCGGATCTGCTTTGGCATGGAATCCACCACCGGCCTGGACAAGTTTGGCCATAAAGGATGCCCCGGCGATCACTGAAGGTTCTTCAACCGCCATGGGCACCTGCACTGCCCGCCCGTTGATGAGAAAATTGCGGGCAATTCCCAGCGGCAATGAAAAAACCCCCACCGCGTTCTCAACCATGTGATCGGCCTGTTCTGGTGTTAATCCATCTTTGCCGTTCAGGGCTTCAAGGTCTTCAAACGCGACTCCGCTTTCCTCTGCCAGACGCTGCAGACGCTCGCGGAGGGGAAGTTCGTAAAATTTTAAATCCTTTTTTGACATGCACGCTCCAACATTTTAATCGACGCTTCAATGCTAACGGTCAGTCACTGGCAAAACCTATCAAGATTAATAAAAATATCAAAATTGTCATCTCTTGTTCTAAAAGGCGGATATTCTCTGATAGTAAAATTACGAAATTTTATATAGTAATATTGATTATAGTGATCGTGATTCAACTTAACTGTGAATCATTCTGAAATTATGAAATTTGGAGAGGATCAAAGAATCAGAGAGGAGTAAGAAATGTACATGGTCTTTTGTGTCATCGATGACCCTACCAAATTGGATAAAGTGCTGGCGGCGCTTGAAAAGGGCGGCATTGGCGGAGCGACGATTTTTGAGTCATCAGGGATGCATCGGCATCAGAAGAAGCATTTGCCCTTGCCATATCTTTATGCCCCAATGGATACCAATGAAATGGATAACGTCACGGTCGTGATGATCGTTGAGGATCAAGCCGCGGTCACTCAATGTCAAACCATCGTAGAAGAGGTGCTTGGTGATTTAAACCAGCCGGATACGGGTATTTTTGCGGCATGGAAATTGGATATGACCAAGGGAATTCCCGGTTGCAACACTCAAGGTGATCAGCATGGTATGGGTTAAATTTCTTGTATCGGCTGCTCTTATTGTTATCGCTGCTTATTACCTGGCTAAGTATGGCGATGTTATTGCTGTGCGCACAAAATTAGGGGGTATGTTCATAGGCGTGCTTTTAATGGCAGGAGCGACATCACTGCCTGAGATTCTCACCTCAATCAGCGCTGTGAACCAGCAATCACCCAATATTGCCGCCGGAAACCTGCTGGGAAGCAATTCATTCAACATGTTGTTGTTGGCCACACTGGATCTTATCAATCGCAACCAGCGGTTGCTGAGAAAAGCAGCAAGACGGCATGCTCTCTCAGGAAGCCTGGCTGTCATGCTCATTACCCTGGTTCTGTACTTCCAACTGGCTGATATCAACATCAAGATTGGCTGGGTTGGCTTAGATGCACTGATCATCGTGGCGGTTTATGTGGTTGCAGTGAGGCTCATTTCACATGAAAGCCAACTAATTTCCGTTCCTGAGAATGAGATTCCATCTGACACGCCGAAATTGTGGGTCGGAATCGTGGGGTTCCTGGTCGCTGCGGCAGTGCTCATCGCCATTACCCCCATAATGGTGAATAGCAGCGCGGAGATTGCAGATATCACGGGACTTGGCACGACGTTTATCGGCACAACGCTGGTAGCGATGGTCACATCTTTGCCTGAATTGGTCACCACGATAGCAGCGATCAAGATTGGCGCAAGCGATATGGCAATTGGTAATCTCTTTGGCAGTAATATGTTTAATATGTTTGCGCTGGGATTAACGGATTTCTTCTACACCAAAGGCAGGTTCTTGAGTGTGATTGATCCCACATTTCAATTCATTGGCATGCTGGGCCTGCTTATGACGGTGGTTGCGCTGGTTGGGAATCTGGGAAGGCTAGAAAAGCGGATTGGCTTCATTGAAGCAGACGCGATGGCATTGATCATCCTGTATCTCACTGGCATGTGGATCATTTTCCAAAAGGGAATCGGATAAACGCAACTTGGATATGAAGTACCATCAGGTTAAAAGCGCAGGCCTAGACTTGGAGCATCGATTTGAAATCGATGGAGATTTGTCTTCTGAATTAGAGGAGAAACTTGTGAGGACCATTGATCTCTTCTATGAGATCACCGGCTCCTTATTCCCGGTAAACTCTCAAAAGAGTTATGTGGTTCGGGTGGATCGCAAGAGTGGCAATCAGTTTGCGCATCAAAACCATATCTATTTCAATTCGCTCGGTTTGACTGAATGGACAATCGTTCACGAACTGGGGCACGCGTTAGATGCCAGTTATGGTTGGCGGCTTTCTCAGCGTATGCGCGTTGAGACGGGCAGCGGGTTCCCGATCAAAATTCTGCATAAGGCTTTTCCGAGATGGAAAATTTTCTGGTACCGGGTGGGAAGCCCTCCACCGCCCTGCGGTGTGAATGAAAAATTCAACTCTCTTGAAGATTTTGCTGAAACGGTGACCGCTTTTATCTTCCCGGAGAAGGCAAAAGAGAAAGCCGCAGCCAGAGGGTTTAACTATGAGAAATATGGCTATTCACACTTCCACGAGACCCCGCGCGGCAGGTATTTTCAGAAGCTGCTCGACGAACATAAAAATGAAGCGCTCTCGATGTGAGAGCGCTTCTTCAAATCAAAAAAGAGAATGTTATTCAACCGGCATGGTCTCGCTGCACGCTGGCGCATTGGCGCAGATGTATTCCTTTTTCGTCCTGAACGGGAATACTTTAACCGTGCGTTCCACCATGGGGATGCCGCAAACCGGGCAGTCGGGGATATTGGACATGTTCATGAAGGGCGTCTTGTCAGGCAACTCTGAGTCAAAATTGGTTTCTGAAACCGGTTCAGAGGAAGCTGCGGGCGCGGCATACACAAATTCCAGGGTTGGCTGGTTTGCATTTTTTAGTGGAGCAACCGCTGGAATGGCGGCCGTATTCCCTGCAGTGGTTGCAGCAGCAGCCACAGGCGCGGCAGCAACCTCGCGAAGTTTTTCGCGCGCTTTAATCGGCAGATTGCGGCGATATCGTGTAGATTCGATGATTTTTAGAAACTCCCGCCCGTCGTAGAGGTAAATAGGCTTGCCTTCAGCCCATAACCGCGCCTGGTCGGTAATATAACCGCTGGTAACGATTGCCCCGGCGCTGGCATGCGAAGCCCTCAGCGTTCCATAAAAATCTCGGACGACAGGCTCGCCAACCTTGCCGCGGTATTTTTTACACTGCACGATCCAGATATCTCCACGGCGGGTACGGACGATCAGATCAATGCCGTGATCACCAGACGCGCCGACAACCTCGACCTGGTGTCCCTGGTCGCGGTAAGTATCGGCTACGAGCTGCTCAAATTCTGACGGAGAAAGCGCTTGCATATCTTCAATAGATTTGATGATGAAATGACGGCGGCGTTCTTCAAGCACAATGGCAACAACCAACGGCAGCAGCAACAGGCCAACGATCAGGAATAATCGTGAATTGGTTGGTTCCGGTATCAGCACGAACGTCTCCATTTTGAGAAAATGAAAGAGCGAGCGCAAGACAGCAAAGACTGCCCAACTGATGATGAGCGCCTTGATTGAAGCTCGCAGCATAGTACCGAATCCTTCACGGCGTTTGAAAATACCAATCAGCAGCGCGATGAACATCACCGGCCAAAGACCAACGGCAAACCTTCCGATGGTGGTTAAAAGTTCTAAGAAAGTGTTCATATTCATACCTCCACAGAACATGCAGCAGCAGTTTGTTCTATAGTTGCATGAATAATGCCAGAATCCGCCTTGCAAGGCGGATTCTGAAATCAACAAAACAAAGATGAATTATTCGATTTCGATCGTATCGCCTGGTTTCATCAGGATCACGATCGTGTTGGTCTCTTGTGAGACGCGTGTGACCCACGACGCCGGATCCTGCTGGATGACCGGAAAGGTATTGTAGTGAATCGGAACCACTACTGCCGGCTGCAATAATTTCACGGCACGCAGGGCATCATCAGGCCCCATGGTGTAGTTGTCTCCTATGGGCAGCGCGGCCAGGTCAATGCCTTCCTGGCCGATCAACTGCATATCTCCAAACAACCCGGTATCTCCGGCCAGATAGATTTTCTTGCCATCCAGCGTGGTGAGCAAGAACCCACCGGGGTTGCCGCCGTTGGAGCCATCGGGAAGAGCCGATCCATGCAGGGCGAAGGTCATTTTTAAATAACCGAACGGAAAATGAAAACCACCCCCAAGATGAAGCCCGTGCACTTTTACCTCTTTTCGTGCAAGCCAGTTGCAGATTTCTGCGTTTGAGATGACGGTTGCACCGGTCCTTCTGGCAATATCGACCGTATCACCCAGGTGATCTCCATGTCCGTGTGTTACAAGAATAAAATCCGCTGATAGCGAAGATGGATCCTGACTGGCCTGAGCGTTGCCTTTGAAAAATGGGTCGATAAGCAGGTTAAAGCCAGAAGTGGAAATACCAATTGCGGCATGTCCGTACCAAGTAAAAGTTGTGGTCATAAAAAGCTCCTTGATGGGGTCATTCTGATTTGGGCAGCGAACGGCGGAATTTGGTTAACAGGTCGATGGTTTGTTTCACGTCGGTGTCGCTAAAAGATTTAAATGGGATGTAATAATAACGGTTGGTGGTTTCTTCTGCAATTTGACGAATCTCAATGCCAAAGGGGGTGATCTGTGCAATTTTTTCTTCGCTCAAGATCACCCAACCCTTTTTATTTAATTGAGAGACAGCTGTGAGCGTCTGTTCTGACGTGTTTCCTCGGCGTTTCAGTTTTGTGTTGATCTCTTCCAACGGAAGGCTTTTTTCTACCCAGAGTAAGGTCAACACATCCCACGCGTGGCCGCTGATTTCGTAACTCCTCCAGGCAGCCAGGTGGGCATCGTCACGGAAAGCGGTTAATTCTGTTAAGAACTGTTCGATTCTGACCATCATCGAAGCCCCAGCCTCGGGGCTGTTGCGGCGAGCATGTTGAATACACCAGGTGCCGGGTGGGTCTGGCGCTGCCAGACAGGCATCTGAAAAGTCTTTCAGACGGCTGGCAAGATCCATCATTTCGGTTACTGAAAGCGCCTGGATGCCGCTCATGGCGGCGTATACCGGCTGCATGATTTCTTTGATGGTGCGTAGACCGACTGCGGTTAGTGTGTAACTTTGATCTCCGGCACTTTCTAAAAGGTTTTTAGATTGAAGGCTGTTTAAGAGAAATTCATACCGTTCCAGCGCTGTATAAGCGCCGCGAATTTGAAGTATTTTTGCATTGACCGGCTCAGGGTGGAAAGAGGGCATCGTCAGAAGCAAGAAAAACTCTGGGCCGGATAGACCCGCTGATATGCAGCCATCCTGAAGCGCCGGGGTATACAACGGTTGCAGTGCATGATACGCGCTTTCGATAGCCGGGTAAAGATCCTTGAGACTCATGAAGACACCCCTTTTGAGCAGGTAATTTGAAAGAAGATTTGTTTCAAGTATTATTTCATAAAGTATGGCGGATGACAAGTTGAGAGAAGACGCACCGGTTACCTGGTTTTGGCGGATTCTGATATAAAAAAGATAAATACTCTTTATAATTGAAAATGTGGTGAAATGTGTCGTGCATTGGTCTAAGAGTAGTGTAGAATGAATAAGGGAGAAATCGAAAGGAGCGAATGAACTTACTAATTGATCCGAATGTTGCCTACCTGATCCTCGTCATTGGTTTTATTCTCGGTGTTCTGGCGCTCTTCACGCCGGGTACTGGGTTTCTTGAAGTGGGGGTATTGATTGCCATCGGGTTTGACGGATACGCTGTTTATACATTGCCGATCAATCTCTGGGCCCTCATCCTTTTGGTGGTGGGTGTTGTTCCCTTCCTCCTTGCGTTGCGAAAGTACAAACGCTGGATATTGCTCGTTCCTGCGGTTGCTTCCATTGTGGTTGGATCCGTTTTTCTCTTCCGGGTGGACTCAGGCGCCCCCGCGATTCACCCGGCGCTTGCCACGGTGGTGAGCATCGTTGCGGTGGGGTTGTTATGGATCATCGCGAGAAAGGGCATTGAGGCTCTAAAAATGACCCCCGCACAGGATCTCAGCATCCTGATCGGCAAAACTGGCGAAGCCCGCACTGACATTCTTTATGAGGGGACGATCTATGTTGGTGGAGAAGAATGGACTGCCCGCAGCCAGGAACTCATTCGCAAAGGCGCGCTGGCCCGAGTAACAGGCAGAGAGGGTTTGCTCCTGCTGGTGGAGCCTGTGAAAGATAAGCAATAAAAAATCGTGAATCATCCGAATCAATAACAGGAGGTGTAAAGTTGTTTGGTGAAGGACAGGTACTCGTCTATTGTTTGATCGGCATCGTCGTCATTCTGGTGGTCATTTTTCTGGCAGCCGCCATAAAAATCGTCCCCGAATACCGCCGCGTGGTTGTGTTCCGGCTTGGACGCTGCATTGGCGCCAAAGGTCCAGGGCTGGTACTGCTGATCCCGTTCATTGATCGTCCGGTTACGGTTGATCTCCGCGAGCAGGTGCGCGAGATCCCTGCGCAGACTTCCATCACGCAGGATAACGCGCCGATTTCCATTGATTTTCTGTGGTATTACAAGGTGTTTGATCCTGTGCAATCTGTTTTGCAGGTTCAGAATTTCGAACTCGCAGCACAGGGTATTGCCACAACCACACTGCGTTCGGTGATCGGCGGTATCATGCTTGATGGCGTGCTTTCTGAACGCGAGAAAATTAACACTTCTCTGCGGGCCCGCCTTGACGAAGTAACTGAACGCTGGGGTGTCAAGGTGACCAATGTGGAAATTCGCGAGATCGTTCCTCCACGTGATGTTCAAGAATCGATGAACCGGCAGTTGACTGCAGAACGCACCCGCCGTGCGGTTGTGACGGAATCCACCGGTACACGCGAAGCAGCCATCAACGTGGCACAGGGTGAAAAACAGTCTAACATCCTCAAGGCTGAGGGTGAAAAGCAGGCTGCTATCCTCAAGGCAGAAGGCAGCCGGCAGGCTCAAATTCTGCAGGCTGAGGGTTACCAGCAAGCGCTCAAGGCGATCTTCGAAGCGGCCAAGGAAATCGATCAGAAGACGATGACTCTGCAATACTTCGAAACCCTCAAGAACATGGCGCAGGGTGCATCTACCAAGTACATCTTCCCCATGGAATTCACCAGCCTGCTTGGTGATTTCGTGAAGAAGAGTGAATCGAAGGAAAAGTAAACTGTGTAACCAACGCTTCTCGAAGTGGGTTGGGGTTAGAATCCCAACCCACTTTTCTCAACGACATGGCATCGAAAATTACGTTTAAACTGGAACATGCGACCATTGGCGACCTGCAGCAAATGGGTGAAATGGAAAAAGCCTGCTTTCCACTGGATGCCTGGCCGCTTCTCGAGCAAATCGCAGCATTGATTCTGCCCGGACTTGTACGTATTAAGGCTGTGTGTGAAGGTCGAATGGTGGGTTTTACCGGGGGGGAGGTCAAGCGCACGCAAAGAGTGGGATGGATCACCACACTGGCGGTGCTTCCAGAGTTCAGAAGGCAAGGGATCGCAGAAGCGTTGCTCAGGGCTTGTGAGCAAGAAATGGGTATGCCGTATGTTAAACTTTCGGTCCGCCGTTCGAATATTCAAGCCCAGGCGTTATATTTGAAGTGGGGGTACCGCCAGAAAGACATCTGGGTCGGATATTATGAAGGCGGTGAAGACGCCCTTGTGATGGAGAAGCGACTGCTAGAATTTAATAATGTAGAGTAATTGTAGAGTATCTATTGTTGACAAACACGGGTTAATCGACTACTATAATACAAATGTAGGAGACTTGATCGATATGCGAGTTTTGGCTTCACAATTCGTTAGTACCCGATGAAAGGCACGCTGTAGTTCTGCGTGCCTTTTTGTTTACATATCCTTGAAAAGGAGATACACCTAATGGATTACAGTATGATCGGAAAGATCGAAAAGGCCAAACGATATGCCCAAGAACGCGAGCGCTTCGAGTTCCATTCCTTCAAAGTGACCGTGAAGGGTGACAACAATTCACACGATGTGCATTATGAAAATGGGGTATGGACCTGCGATTGTGAATTCTTCAGTACCCGCGGCCGCTGCGTGCATACCATGTCTCTCGAAACCATCCTCGAAGGAATGACCACTCCCACACCGGTGGCTGTTAATTAGTTCTTACGAACGACCATCACAGCCCCGGTGAACCAAATAACCGGGGCTTTTTATTCACCTGATAACTCAAGGAACGAATTATCCGTAAGAGGTAAACGCAGGTCGTAAAAGGGGTTCAAATTCAGGCAGGTCACAACGTGAGAGTACCACACGCGGGGTCTAGTGCCAGGCGGCGCAGGCCATCACAGCCTCTGCCAGAGCATTGGCGATTGTTCTATCTGGTGTGACATTTTTCTCGAAATAGATCGATTTCACCTCAAAGACACCTTCTTTTCGGTGTGCTTTTGCATCCAACCGACCGATTCATTCATCATGGTGTAGGATGGGCAAAGGAAAAGGCGGAGAGGGTTGCGCATTGTGCACTCTCGCAGCTCCGTTTTTAGCGGAGAGGGTCGCGAACTGTGCACCCTCGCAGACTTGTTTTCAGGCGGAGAGGGTCGCGAAGCACTCCCTACGGGAGTGAGGATTCGAACCCGAATAAAATTGGCAAAGTTAAATGAAAAGGCGGAGAGGGTGGGATTCGAACCCACGATGACCACGAGAGCCATAACGGTTTTCGAGACCGCCCCGTTCAACCACTCCGGCACCTCTCCAGCGAAGGGAATTATACCTGAATTCGGCTAAAACTCCACTGTGTCATTTAAAACCGGGTATTCAAACGGGCCAATCCCATTTTCTTTCAGCTTGGCCATGAAAGCCGTCGCCGCATCTTCTTCACCGTGCACCAGGTAGATCTTCTTTGCGCGTCCATTGACTGCAGCAGCATATTTCAACAAGAAATCCTGACCTGCGTGAGCAGAAAGCCCGCTGATGGTTTGCACTTCGGCGCGCACTTCGAAAAGCTGGCCAAAAATGCGCAATTCTTTGGCTCCTTCTACCAGACGGCGGCCAAGGGTGTCGGGTGCCTGCCAGCCGACGATAAGAATCATATTCCGGGGATTTTCTACATTGTTTTTCAAGTGGTGTAAGATGCGTCCGGTTTCGGCCATGCCTGAAGCAGAAATGATCACCATGGGTTCGTGTTTGTTGTTGAGCGCTTTGGATTCCTCAACCGAGCTGATATAAGTGAGGCCTTCGAAATCAAGGGCAGGATGATGATTTTCACGGATGAACGCATTGGTTTCTGCATCAAAGTATTCTGGGTATTGCCTAAAAATCTGTGAAGCCTCAACTGCCAATGGACTATCAACATAAACAGGGATGGCGGGTATTTCTTTCTCCGAAATAAGACGGTTGAGGAAGAAAACTATTTCCTGCGTGCGACCTACTGCAAAAGCAGGGATGATCACCTTTCCGCCGCGGTTAAAAGTCTTTTTTACTGCGGCTTTGAAACTTTCGAAAGCCTCTTCAACGGTGAGGTGTTCCATATCACCGTAGGTACATTCCATCAGCAGATAATCGACATCTGAAGGTAAGACTGGATTGGTGATGAGAGGAAGATCGCTACGACCGATATCTCCTGAGAACCAAATACTTTTATGTGAGCCATTTTCTTGAATATCCAGTCGGATCGCAGCAGAACCGAGGATGTGGCCGGCGTCAAAGAAACGCACTTCTACACCTGGCACAGGTGAGAAGGGCTCATTGTAATTAACCGGATAGTAATGTTCGACTGCCTTCACGGCATCTGCCACCGTATAGAGCGGTTTTACAGGTGGTTCTCCGCGGCGTGCCCGCTTTTTATTTACATAATCAATATCCGATTCCTGAATGTGACCGGCATCTTGCAGCATGATATTGCCCAGGGTGGCCGTAGGCGGGGTGGCGTAAATTGGGCCGCTAAACCCGTTTTTGACCAGGTTGGGAAGGTTGCCGCTATGATCGATATGCGCGTGAGAAAGGATCACGGCATCAATCGTCTTGGGATCAAATGAAAAATTCTGATTACGCTGGTAAGTATCGGCGCGTCTACCTTGAAACAACCCACAGTCTAACAGAAGTTTGCTGCCATTGACTTCGATCAAATGTTTGGAACCGGTCACTGTGCGTGCTGCACCATCGAAGGTAATTTTCATCATTCCTCCAATCTCGACAATTCATTGAGAATCGATTCGCCGTAATGCCTGAACCGCCAGGGAGTGTTCCACATGATCTTCTGCAAATCCCCTTTGTTTTTGGGATTAAACGCGGCGATTTTTTCCATGATATCTTTCGGAATCACGACATCTGATTCGATCTTTAAATCCTGGGCTTTCAGCTTACGCCACTCTTTTAGTTTTTCCAGGCGCTTCATATATTTTTCGTTGGGCCTTGTATTTGGTTGACGGTTAAGCGGGGGGCTATCTTCACCCTGCTCGATCGCCTTGAGTAAACTGGTGCCGTGCTTTTTAAGAATTCGTTCTGTGGCACCGCGTCGCGCACCCAATTCGTCAAGTGTGTGAGGTGGATTCTGGCAGAGGTCTACGAGAAAAGCATTTGAAAGCACTTTGAAATGCGGCAGGTCCATCTTGCGCGCCTGCTGGTCGCGGTAGGCGCACAGAGATTGAAGAATGGCAGCCTGGCGGCCATTAATGCGGGTCGAGCCGCAAATCTTCCAACAGGATTTACCGTTTGATTCAATGGCGGGCGGTTCAACCTGACAAAGAATGTCAAAATCTTCTTTCGCCAGCTCCCATAACCCCCGCTGTTTTAACTTCTCTTCAAATATGGATTTTAATGCAAAAAGGTAGTGGGTATCCATGCGCGCGTAATCGAGCATTACTCTGGTGAGCGGGCGAGCACCCCAGTTGGCACGCTGAAATCGTTTATCCACTTTGATCCCGAAATAAATATCCAGCAGCGAGCCGAGACCCACCTGCGGTTCTCCGAGGATGCGGGCTGCGATCATGGTATCAAAGAGGTTTGCAAACTTAAAACCATAATCGCGTTTGAGGCATATCAGGTCGTATTCTGCTGCGTGAAAGATTTTTTGTTGCTTTGGGTTGGCAAAGAGGGTAGAGAGTAGCGAAATATCCGATACACTCAACGGGTCGATAATAAAATCCTGTGCAGGCGTGGCGATCTGGATCAGGCAGACCTTCTCCTGGTAAGCAAAAAGGCTGTTGGATTCGGTATCCACTGCGAGCACAGGCTCGTTTTGAATTTTCTCAATAAAATCAGAAAATTGTTCTTGAGTTGAAATCAAGACCGGTTCATTGTCTGGCAGCGAGATCATGCAGAAATTATAACCTTCTTTATCGGGGTTCTATGACCACCTCAGAAACACAATCTCTGAAAAAGAGGGGGTAATCTTTTTTGACCTGGATTCAGAAAATTAACTGAAACAGCCCGGGGTGGGCGGGCTGCTTCAGTGGATCAAAGCGTATTCAATTGTTTTTTAGAAATCGCGCGAGCGATTTTCAGCTACCATGAAGTCGTTCTGTTTCTGGTTGGAAGCACTGGTGTAATTCCGATATGCCTGCCTCTGAAGAGAACTGGCTGCGACAGGTCTTACCGGATGGCTCTGCGGCTGGGTATGAACAGGTGTTGTTGGAGTCTGATGGTTGATGGGAAAGCCTGCGCTGCGTTGTCTTTCGCCCTGGCTGTGATCTGGGCTGCGATGTTCAAGGGCCGAGGTAAGTGAGCCGATGATCAAAACACGGATCACCCACACCATGACCGCAACCAGCACGGGTACGATGGTGGTGAGGGTTTGTGTGTTGGCTACCAGCGAACTGGTCAATGAGTGATTGTTGATGGCGATGGTAACACCCCACCAGGTGAGCGTTGCGTTGAAGGCGGCGGCGATTAGCCATGCGCTGAAGAGATACCATGATTCCTTGCGATCGTCAGATTTGCCTTTCTGGGTGATGAGGCGGGCGATTCCGGCGAAATCCAGGCCGCAAAATGCCAGCGCCATCAGCGTTGCCCATTGAATACCTGCAAACCGCAGATCGCCGAGCAGATCTCTCAATGCGTAAGCAGTTGTGCTGTAATTGAAGGCTTCAAAGGCCACAAGAGCGAGGACAATGATGAGAGTGTAAACGGTATTGGAACGGACGTTCACCCGGCTGAGTGATAAGAAAGGATTGCGGGTTCCTGAGTGGGTAGCGTTCAAGTTCATGACTGTTCCTCCTGAATCGGGTCGCTTCTGATGAGATCGAACAGTCACATTATAGAACAATTATTCTAAATTGTCAATAGATTTAGGAAAATTGTTCTATATTCGTTCTACGCTGGATACTGTCGAAAATCTGGTAATTCAATTTTGGAATCGACGTTGATCACCAGCGGTTGGCCATTTTCAGGGATATGTTTGTAGATGTTGTGAAAAGAGGACTGCTTTACTGTGAGATAAAGAGCAGCCACGGCCAGACCGTGTGACGCGAGCAAAACGCGGCTACCATTATGCCGGTCGTGAATTTCATTGGCCGCTTCGACCATACGCGTGATCACTTCGGCCAGAGATTCAGCCCCCTCGGCGCGGGGCAGGTTAATGAATTCAGGGTCGCGGTTGAAGTCAGGCGCGTATTTTTGTCTGACCTCTTCGATTGTCATCCCCTCCCACACGCCCTGTCTGATTTCACGCAAACGCGGATCAGTAAAAATTGGCGCGCCAACCTGCCGGGCGATGATTTCAGCAGTCTGCCGGGCGCGCTTAAGGTCACTGGTGTAAATGGCATCAAAATGCGTGCCTTTTAGTTTCAGTGCCAGTTCAGATGCCTGTTTGATTCCCGTCTTATTGAGTGGAATATCGCTCTGCCCCTGGTAAATCCCAGCCAGGTTCCAATCTGTTTGTCCATGCCTGACGAGCCACATTTCTGTCATAACGACAGATTATAACCGAAAGCGTCGGCTACTTTCGAACAGGCGCATACCTCTCTTGAAAAGCCTGTGTGACAGATGAGATTTCATCCTGGACCAGGTGAATGGGATAAAGCTTCTTCTTATGCTTTGGTTCGTGATTCTCGTCAACAATCGCTTTGCAGATCGGACAGGCTTGAAGCATCAGCGCGGATCCGCCTGCCTGAATCTTATTGCGCAGTTCGTTGATCGACCCAATGTAAGATGCCTGTTGCCATCCTTTTTGTGCGCCATCCACCGCAGCTTCCAGCAGGTTGGTGGTTTGTTTTGTCTGAAACATGCTGCTGACCTTCGATTCAAGAAAATACGAGCGATAGATCTGCTTGCGGGCTGCTTTGACTGCATCGCCCTGGATCAGGGCATTTTGCCCTTCTTCATCGAAGATCTTATCCAGACCAATCATGGTCTTTGGATATTTTCCTCCCAGGGATTGCCTTTCATTGGCTGGAAGGATGCGGATCAAATTGATCAGTGATAGCTGCGCAGTGTCGGGATCCAGCTGGTTCCATGGAGTAAAGTAGTTGAGCAGTGCTTTGAACTTCGCTTCTGGCTGCGTGGACTGGAATGCCCGTAAATAATCCATTTTTGCCTGATCGGGATCAAGTGAAAGGTGCCTTTCAGCGCGTTGCAGGTAGAGTTCGTTCTGTGGAAATTTTCTAAACAAAGCCAACAGAAGGACGACCAGAAGCACAAGCAATACAACCGAAAGGCAGATTTGCATGAAGGCGAAATCTGCAGCATCCAGAAAAATGTTCATCATTGTTGAAACCACCAGGACCAAAAAGAAAATGATGATCCAGGCCAGGTTCTTTTTAACCCGCTCTCTGAAGGTGGGTTGGGCGAGCAAGCTGGCAGCACATTTGCTGCATGTGACCGCATCCGGGCGGTTGACAGTCTGACACTTGGGACAGCTGATCATGATACCTCCGTATCTGATTCCGTGTGCAGCAAAGCCTATTTGATTTTGCGGATGGGTGGATCTATTTAGATTATGACATAGGGAGGAAGGAAATACAACAAATGAACTTACAGATCAAATGATTCGGTCAGACTGTCTTGTTTGGGTATGGACACAGATCGTTGACCGGACAGCGCGGGCACTCGGGTTTGCGAGCGTGGCAGATCTCTCGGCCAAGCCGGATGAGGTTGAGGTGGCCGGCATGATAGTCCTCAGGGTTGGCCAATTCTTCCATTAATTGATGCGTTTTTTCCAGATTCATTGACTCTGGCCGTAACCCGAGCCTTCCGCTTACCCGGTAAATATGGGTGTCCACTGGAAAGGCTGGCCGTTTGAGCGAAAACTGCAAAACGATGGCTGCGGTTTTTAATCCCACACCTTTAAAGCGCAACAGCCAGGCGCGGGCTTCATCCACCGGCAGGTCGGCCAGGAAGTCAAGATCCAATCCACCGGTTTCCTCATAGATCTGATTGAGAATGGCCTTGATGCGTGGACCTTTCTGATTGGCCAACCCAGCAACTCGAATGGCTTCGATAATTTCTGCATCGCTTGCCAGACGCACCTGGTTCCAATCGGGAAACCGCGATTTTAACGCATCGAATGCCCTGTCACGGTTGACATCGTTCGTGTTTTGTGAAAGGATTGTGGAAACAAGTTCATCCACCGCGGGCAGCGGGGTGCGCCATGTGGGATTGCCATAGACAGTGACCAGCCTCTGAAGGACGGCTGCCATTTGTTTTTTGTTCGCTGGAGAGGTCTGAATCACAGTCAAATTGTAAAAAATGAAGGTTATTCGCTGGTTTCGAGCGTGGTTCCGAATTGTCTGCGCAGGTACTGCATCAATCCGTAGCGCAGACGCAGGTAATACTGCTGTTCCTTACCTTTGGGGGTCTCGAAATTTTTTAGAATCGTATGAGCTGCTTTTTCAATCTCCTCCTGATTCGAATTTTTTTCATTTAGTTTTTCAATCACTTTGGCGACCTTTTCGAGCGTCTTTTGCTGGTTCTTTACCTCATTCTGGGTGACAACACCACCGCGGCCGCTGACAATGGTGAACCGCTTATATTCAGGTTTTTGAAGATCAGAGAGAATTTGCATCCATGACTCAAGGTCAGCATTGGAAAGAAATGGAGGAGCGGATGGTACGACAGCATCGCCCACAAAGACGATCTGTTCTGCGGGCAGCACCGCCCAAATAGCAGCGTTCGAAGGCCCCGGGTGAGATTCCAGAAGCAGGGTGTGATCATCCCAGTGGATTTCCATGGTGTCGCTGAATGTGATTTCTGGGGCCGACCAGCGGACACTGCCCAGGTTGTTGAATGATTCCCATTCTGCGCCTGTTTCTAAAGTTTGGGGTTTGAAAGCCACCGGGCGGTCTTTAAAAAGCTGCGTCATCCGTTCATGCCCGATGACAGCACACTCAAACTGGCGCGAACCGAGCGTGCGGTCGTAATGCTCATCGAGGTTGATCATGAGTCGTTCAATGCTGTGAGTGAGGGCTACCGTGGATGATCGCCACTGGCGAATGTCATCTGGCAGGAATGGGGCGTCGATGAGGATCAGGCCATGCGGCCAGCTAATCGCGCCAAGGGTTACACCCGGGAAATCTGTTTCAATAAAAACATGAGAGGCGATCTCTTGCATATAAATTCCTTGAATTTAAGATCATTTTTTCAGGGCTGCGGGCAGGGTGAAGATGAACCGCGAACCACCGTCTTTGAGGTTCTCAACCCAAATTTTACCACCGTGAGCCTGTACGGCGAGGCGGCAAAAAGCAAGACCAAGGCCTAACCCGCGGGTAAACCCGTCGCCGCGCAGGCGCACAAATTTCTCAAATATCTGCTCACGCGCCTCATCTGGTATGCCTGGACCACGATCTTCTACCCACAGGGTGATGAGATTGCCATTTAATTTTGCCCCGATCGTAATCTTGGTATGCTGAGGAGCGAATTTAGCTCCGTTTTCGAGCAGATTGATGATGACTCGTCGGATCATGTCTTCATCCACGAGAAGCGGAGGGATCATCGCTGGAATTAATTTTTCAATTTCCAGTTCCTTGTTCTGTACCGTGGGAAGGATGATATCTAGAGCTTCGTTGATCAACTGCTCAACGTCAACCGCTGTTTTTTGCATCACCGGCTGGCCGGCTTCCAGACGGTTGATATCGAGCAACGAATTGACCAGGCGCTGCATACGGTTGGCGGAACGATTGGCGATATCAATCAACTGCTGCAAATGTGTACTCTCCTCAGGGGTGAGGATGCTGTTCATAATTTCAAGGCTGGAGATCACATTGGAAAGGGGCGAGCGCAGGTCGTGGTAGATCATTGCGCTCAGGTCTGCGCGCAGCGTATCGAGGCTTTTTCGTTCGGTAATATCGTGGATGATCCATTGGATATAATCTTTATCCTGAATGGTAATGCACGACGCATACACTTCCACGGGCAGGCTTCCGCTGACCTTGCAATGAAGCCTCGATTCATATTTAACCGTATCATCGCTGTTCTTTTTACTGATCACCTCTTCGATCTTGCTCGGCGGGATTTCGTGGATGGCGGAAATCTTCAGCGAGACGAGCTCCTTACGTGTGTACTCGGTTTCTGATACTGCCTGCCGGTTAGCCTCGATGATTCGACCTTCAGTATCGGTCACCAGGATGGGATCGATGCTGTCTTCAAAGAGATCTTGGTACCGAACGCGGGCGGTTTGAATATCCTTATATAACTGAGCATTGCGGATGGCGATGCCTGACAGATCAGCGATCGCCTGTTGTAATTTAAATTGCTCATTGGTGAAGAAATTAACCTGCGGATGGACAATGGTTAACACCCCCACAAGTTGTTCCTGTGCCATGAGCGGCAGGCATAAGGCGGATTTCGAGACATCTTGCTGGTTCATTTCATCTGGCCTGACGAGCCAGCGCTTGTCTTGATGGGTATCGGCCAGCAGCACGGGCTGTTTGTTGCGCACCACCCAGCCGGCAAGGCCGAATTGGATGATATTGTTCATCTGCTCGGTGGTTGTCGAAATCGGTTTGCCGTCGTAAATAATCGCAGCATCGACAGGTTGGCCGTTTTCATTAAGCACGATCAGGCTGGCGCGTACGGTGCCAAGCTGTTCTGTGGAGAGTTCGAGAACCCGGCTGATGACGGTATGCAGGTCAAGACTGGCCGCCAGTTCACGGCTGATACTATAAAGGATTTCAAGGGCGGTGCGTTCTTCACTCGGGCTCATAGGTCACTTAAATGTATTTCAATCCGCTTCCTGTATTAAATAATACGATTTTCTCCTCTGAATGACACCACCCGATTCTTAACAATTCTTTAAGGGCTGCCAGGGGAGCGGCTCCTTCAGGCGCAGCCCAGATTCCTTCCATTTCTGCCAGTTCTCTTTGAGAAGTGAGAATTTCTTCGTCTGACACACTGATGGCGGTACCGTTGCTCTGGCGCAGGCAGCGCAACACCAGCCGGTCTGCGAATACAGCAGGGACGCGCAAGCCCGAGGCAATCGTAGCCGCATTTTGCCAGAATTCAACCCTCTCGGCGCGGTTTTGAAACGCGCGCACAACAGGAGCGCAGCCGTTGGATTGAACCGTTACCATGCGCGGGCGCCGGGAACCGATCCAACCCATGGCTTCCATTTCGTCAAAGGCCTTCCACATTCCCACCAGACCGGTTCCTCCACCGGTGGGGTAGATGATCACGTCTGGCAGCTCCCACCCCATGCTTTCAGCGATCTCGTAGCCCATGACCTTTTTACCTTCTACGCGGTAAGGTTCCTTAAAGGTGGAGACGTCGAACCAGCCGTTTTCAGCAGCGGCGGCCGCGGCCTTGCGGGCAGCATCGCTGATCAATCCGTCCACAAGGTGCAGATCTGCGCCAGACATTTTCACCTCTGCCTGAATCGGCGCCGGTGTATCGGAAGGCATATAGACGTGCGCAACGCAGCCCGCTCTTCCGGCATAGAACGACAGCGCACCGCCGGCGTTTCCGGCAGTGGGAATGACAAATTCATGGATGCCCAGTTCAACCGCGCGGGAGACGGCTGCGGCCATGCCGCGTGCTTTGAAAGTGCCAGTGGGATTGAGGGCTTCGTCTTTCACGTAAAGATTGGAACAACAAAGGCTGCTGCCGATTTTTTCGAGCCGCAGCAGAGGGGTATCGCCTTCACCCAGGGTGACAATGGCGGATTGATCCTGCACCGGCAGCAGTTCTCTCCAGCGCCACATCCCGCGCGGCCGAGTTGAGATTTCATCCCGCTTGAGGGATTGGGAGAGTGTCAAAAGATCATAGTGCGCCAGGATTGGCGAAGCGCAAGCGTGGCAGTAGGTTTGCGGTTGCGCGGGATCAAAACGAGAACCACACTCGGGGCATATTAAGGTATACGTTTCATGGGTCATGATTACGAGTATAGCATAGGGTTTTGTTCATGTAATTCTATACTGTTGAAACTCATCATTCGGTTTGTATAATGAAATTATCCATAACACTCAAACGTCCTTTGCGCAGGTGATCAGGTTTAATGCTTTCCAATTTTTGCATTAGGGATTTGTGTGGAGGGTGTCATGGCAAGGATATCCAGTATAAACGCCGATGAATTGCAGGCGGCTGCAGGCAGGGCAGAAGCAGCGGGCGACTGGAAGACTGCGGCTGAACTATATGCCAGGTGTGCAACAGAGCGCGCGGAGATGCTGGCTTTGATTAACAGTGTGCAGGAAGGGCTTTCTTCGAAACTTGAGATGCAGGCCATCTATAACCTGGTGGGAGATAAATTGCGCGACACCTTCAACGCGCAGGTGGTGATGATCTCACAGTATGATCCACTCACACGCCGGGTCTATCATCACTATGCCATCGAAAACGGCGAGCATCTCAACATCAACCAGTGGCTGCCAGTTGACAGCTCGAGGGCTACGATTATTCGTACAAAGAAACCCTTTATGATCAATCTGCAAGAGATCCTCAAGGCAGTGGAAGAGGGACGCATGAGGGTGATCCCGGGAACGCAGCTGCCCAAGACCTGGCTGGGGGTGCCTATGTTGGTGGGGAACACTGCCCGCGGAGTGGTAAGCCTGCAAAACCTGGATGAGGAAAATGCCTTTTCGCAGGCAGACATTGATCTGCTGATGACCCTTACCAACAGCATGACCCTGTCGCTTGAAAATGCGCGCCTCTTCAGCCGCAACGAACGCCTGCTCTGGGTTTTAGAATCAGAGATGGAACTGGCCCGTAAAACGCAGAAGAGCATTCTGCCCGCAAGACGACCACGCAAGAATGGTTATGATTTTGGTTCGTTGATCATGCCTGCACGCGCGGTGGGCGGCGACTTTTATGATTTCATCCCTTTTAATGATCACCGGCTGGGGATCGTTATCGGTGACGTGTCTGACAAGGGGCTGCCTGCAGCGCTTTTCATGGCGCTGACCTTCAGCCTGCTGCGCGCGGAATGTGAAAAATCCTCCGATCCGTGCCAGGTATTGCAGCTTGTCAACCGTTACCTGCTGAAAATGAACGCAATGAACATGTTTGTGACTTTGATCTACTGCCTGCTGGACTATAACACTGGTGTGCTCACTTATGCGCGGGCGGGTCATGTTTTGCCGATCGTTCTGGATGGAAAAGGCCGTAAAGTCACTATCCCAATGGACGTAGGGCAACCACTGGGTTTGTTTGAAGATGTGCGCTTCGATCGGCAGCAGGTTCAAATTCCGCCGGGCGGTCTGGCGCTGTTTTATACCGACGGACTAAGTGAGGCCGGTGACGAATCGGGCAGGGAATTTGGTTCGATGCGTATTTTGAAAGTTTTGCAGGAGCAGCGAAATGAGACCGGCAAATTGATCTGCAAACATCTATGGGACGCCGTGCAGGAATACTGCGGAGGGTCGGTTCACAAGGATGATTTTGCCACACTGGTGATCAAGCGGTTGTAAGATTTTCCAAAAAAACACGAAATAGACGAAAAATGCGAAAGGTGCGAAAAGCGTTTTCTAAAATAAATTCGAATTGTTTTAGAGCCAGTGAAGAGGTTAAGAAATCACTGACATAATAGCGAAGGGGGAGGGTATTTGACGATGACGCACTTCGCGGCTTTGCGGGAGATTTAATTACCACAAACCAGAGGTAACACAGGATCGTTATCAGCGTTCAGGTTCAAACCAAAATAAGGCGAGGGGTCTAGGGTGTTCTGGATCTCATACTCATTGGTGTACCCGCCGCTACCATCATCTTTGACGATCGAGAAATGCAGGTGCACGCCCACGGGGTTACCCGCAGTGCCTGAGTAATTGCCCTGGTAGCCGAGCAGCGTTCCGGCCTTGACGAAGACCTCGCTGGTGCCGGGCGGAAAATCGGCGGCGATCAGATCATTGCCGTCTGCATCAGCCATATGTGTGTAGTAAGTCCAGATCTGCGTACCGGGGTGCAGCGGGTCTGAGGGGACGCGGATGATGACCGTGGATTTCCAATCGGCTTCGCGGGTGAGATAACCGTCGTAGGCGGCGTAAATGGGGGTCACACCGGGGTCGGTTCCGGCAAAGATGTCAATGCCCTCGTGAGGGTGGCCGGGTTTAAAAGTGTCATTCCACAGATAACCGATGAAGCCGCTGGTGGGAATAGAGAAGGGTGCATCTCCGCAGCGCTGGCCGGCAGGGGTTGACCACTCCTGGTGGTCTTGCGGGCGGCGGATGAACTGGATGACCATGCGCGTGCGCTGGTTACCGGCAGAAGGATTGTAATAGAGGAAATAAAACGCCAGTGCAGCGGCGGCTGTGAGCAGGGGGAGCAGAACGATGAGGATGAATTTGCGCATGAGGGGTATCCTTTACGCGTGAAACGAAGGTGGAATATGAATGGTCAGGTGTGACATTCAAAAATTGTAATCGATGAATGGCGAGTCGTGTGAAGACACGGTTTTAGATTGTTTAGAAAGCACGTGAACTGACTTGATAGATACGATCTATCCACACTGGTGGCGAAGACCGCTTAGAATAGGATGCCCACAATGAAAAGCGCGCATGGTTACGCCAGCTCACCCAGCATGGACCATGGGCCGGTGCGGATGATCTTTACATCCAAAATCTGACCGCGCAGGTCGGCATCAGACTCCACGAAGACGATCTTGTTGGTGGGCGTGCGTCCCTTCCAGCGTTTCTTTATCTTTTCTTCAAAGAGGATGGGGACCGTTTTATCCAGGTATGAGGCGTGAATCTCACGCACGATGTTTTCCTGCAATTTTTCCAGCGCTCTGAAACGGCGCCATTTTTCTGAAGCAGGCACATCGTCGGGCATGGTGCGCTCTGAAAGGGTGCCGGCGCGTGGGGAGTAACGCGCCAGATGGGCCACGTCGAGCTTAAGTTCGGCCAGCAGGTCGTAGGTGTGTTGGAACTGCTCTTCGGTTTCACCCGGAAAGCCCACGATAATATCGGTGGCGATGGAAACGCCCGGAATACGTTCACGGATCTTCCACACCAGCCTGCGGTACTGGTCAGCGGTGTAACCACGGCGCATGTTCTTTAACACCTGGTCGTCACCAGCCTGGTTGGGGATTTCGATATGCGGCATGACCTTGGGTAGTTCCGCCACGGCACGCAACAGTTCATCTGTCATCCAGTTGGGGTGCGAGGTGAGAAAGCGCAGGCGTTCAATGCCTTCGATCTCGCTTAACTGGCGCAGCAGCCCTTCGAGCCTGGGGTAAGAAGGCTCATCGATGCCATAACGGTCAACGATCTGACCCAGCAGGGTGATCTCTTTCACTCCCTGGGCAGCCAGAGAACGCGCTTCTTTGATGATTTCTTCGGGCGGGCGGCTCTTTTCCACACCGCGGCGGTAAGGGATAATGCAATAAGCGCAGGCGTGTGAGCAGCCGTAAACCACAGGGATCCAGCCAATCACCGGTTGCGCACCCGGGTTGTGCGGCAGCAGCAAGTCGCCATCCATCACGGCGTAGCGCCTGGCAGTCTCGGCCTGTTCTGCCGAATAAGCTTCGCGCTGCAGCAAATATTCAACAAGCGGGGAAGGGTCGGAGGGCGGCGAAAACACATCCACGTATGGAAAGCGTTTGCGCAGGGGGGCGTTGTCTTTCATGCCCACCAGGCAGCCCATAAGGTTGATCACCACCTCAGGGCGCTTGCGTTTAACTGGCAGCAGCGAGGTCAGACGACCATAAGCCTTATCCTCAGCCGACTGGCGCACAACGCAGGTGTTCAAGACGATCACATCAGCGTCTTCAATCACCGGCGAATATTCATAACCGAGGTGCTCCAGGGCGGAGGAAACACGTTCGGAATCTGCCACGTTCATCTGGCAGCCTTCAGTCCATACATGATATTTCATGGGCGTGATTATAACGCGAAACGCGGAGTTTCCATCATTGAGGATGTTCATCCTTTGGTAAAATTACTTCAATTATCAACCCGGGTCGCCATTCGATCATTCAAAAAGGCAGCGAAAAATGAAAAATAAAGTTGGCATTTCGATACTGGTTTTGGTCATTTCAGGATGCGTGCTCTTGAGCGCAGCTTTCATTGTGGGCGGCTTTTTCCTGTTGAAAGCGCAAAAGAATTACATCGCACCCACCGCTGTGATCACCACCGCGGAACCTTCAACGGAATCTGCAACACCCATTGAGGAAGGCACGCTTTCACCTGAGATTATCAAACAGATGGACCAGATCCAGAAAGAAGTGCAGACCAACCGTGGATTGAATCAAAAGGCTGATCTGGATCGCGCGCTGATGACCCCCGAGGAGCTTGAAGAGGTGGTCATTAATGATTTCTTCAAAGACTACACGGATGAGGATGCCCGGGAAGATGGAAAGGTTTTAAGCACCCTTGGGCTGCTTGAGCCGGGGTTTGATTTACATCAATTTTATCTCGATCTCTATTCCGAACAGATCGCGGGTTATTACGATCAGGAAACGAAGGAAATGTATGTGATCGCTGGCGAGACTTTTGGCGGCATGGAACGCATGACGTATGCGCATGAGTTCACCCACGTCTTACAGGATCAAAATTATGATCTGGAAAATGGGATGAAACTCAATGATGAGACCTGCGAAGCAGACACCGAATACTGCGCGGCAGTCACAGCATTGATTGAAGGAGACGCCACCCTTTCTGAGACGCAGTGGTTCATCAAATACAGCACGAAGAAGGATAAGCAGGATCTTCTTACCTTCCAGAATGACTATTCCAGCCCGGTATACGATTCTGCGCCGGCTTTTATGAAACAGGATTTTCTCTTCCCTTATGATCAGGGGTATGCTTTTGTGGAAACGCTTTATAACGCAGGCGGCTGGCAGGCGGTAGATGATGCGTATGCCCGTCCACCCATTTCAACGGAGCAGATCCTTCATCCTGAAAAATACCCCTCAGATACACCGGTGAAGGTAGAAATGCCTGACTTTAAATCCATGCTGGGTGATGGGTGGTCTGAACTGGATAATAACGTGATGGGTGAGTGGTACACCTATCTGATTCTGGCACAGGGTTATTCAGACCGGTTCCAGATGGATGATGAGGCTGCTAAAACTGCCGCTGAAGGATGGGGTGGAGATACTTATCTCTATTACGCTGATGATGATTCTGAAGATTATCTGTTTGTCTGGCGCAGTTCCTGGGAGACACCGCAGGATGCCGATGAGTTCTTCTCACTCTCTGCAGATTACGGAAAAGCCCGCTGGGGCATTCCGAGCCTGGATCAGAATAACCGCATCACCTGGACGTCTGACACAGATGGTCAGATCACGATGCGCAAAGCTGGAAAAGAAGTGCTCTGGCTGATGAGTTCTTCTAAATCCATCAGTGACAGCGCGCTGCAACTCCTGACCGGTTTTAACAACTAACCATGCCGATCGATTTTTCGCGCATCAAAGGGTTGTGTTTTGACGTTGATGGGACGATCAGCGATACTGATGACGTCTGGGTGGAAAACCTGGAAAGATTCTTCCGACCTTTTCGCTTTCTTGCCAGAGATGGGAACTTGAGACCTTTTGCCCGCTGGCTGGTGATGATCACTGAATCACCTATGAATGAAATGTACCGCTGGGCTGATTCGCTCAGCCTTGACGACAATTTTGCCCGTCTCTATGAGCGCCTGTCGAAGCGCAAGCGGAAAACCATTAGACCGTTTATCTTAATGAAAGGAGCCAGGGAATTACTGGAATTCGTGCATCAACGCTATCCACTTTCAGTGGTGAGCGCTCGAGATCAGAATTCAACACGGGAATTTCTTGAGCGGTTTAATCTACACTCGTTCTTTCGCGAAGTGGTGACCTCACAAACCTGCGAGCGCGGAAAACCTTACCCACACCCGGTGATCTATGCCGCGCAGCGTATGAACCTGAATCCTGAAGATTGCCTGATGATTGGTGACACAACGGTTGACGTGCTTGCTGGCAAACGCGCCGGAGCACAAACGGTGGGTTTGTTATGTGGTTTTGGTACGGAAGATGAATTGCGGCGCGCGGGAGCCGACTTAATTCTCAATGATCTACTGGAACTATTAACACTCTTTACTCAAAACGGTTAAGTTAATCTGAAATCTCGAACGAAATCTCGGTTGACTGAACCTGGTTGCCTGCCTGGTCCCAGACCTTGATCAGAGCTTTATGTTTTCCTGATTCTGAGAGCAGCTGGTAAACATACGGTTCAGCGTTCTGGGTAGAAACCCGTTTGCCATCCACCCACCATTCTACTTTATCAATTCCAACCAGATCTTCAACAGAAGCGGCAAGGGTAACACCACCACGCACAGGTTCCACCATTTGCCCTGGCTGCGGGTAGGTGATCCGCGCGGAAGGCGGGGTGTTATCCACGGTTACCTGGGTTATGGCGGTTTTAATGAGGTTGTCAGCGCCCACAACCGTCAGCCGAATGGCGTATAAACCGTTTAACCCAGAGGTATCCCACTCAGCAAGCGTGTCGTTGATCACGGCCTGGCTGCCAGACTCACCGATCTGCAGCCAGCTATCGGGGTTGATTCCAGCGCCAACCTGCAGAGTGTAAGAAACAAAACCTTCACCTGAGGCAGTTCCACGGATCTTGACTTTGCCAGCAACGACTGAAAACAGCCCGGGTTCAGTGATCATCGCATCGGGGTCAGGCTGTGTCAGTTGAATGGAATCGTACCCTTGCGGAGCAAGCGCGATCCCGGCCTGCAGCGCCCATTCACGGGCTTCAGCCGGCACATCCATATACACGCGTTCTTCAACCAGGTCGGGCTGGGTGAAGACTGTGGCGCGCTGGCCTGTTTCACGGTTAACTTTGATGCGTGTGTAAAGGGTATCAGCGATGGTTGGTTCATTGCCGAGCAGGAAAACATCGGTCACAATGCTGGGGCAGTCTGCGGTGGGAAGCATGCCAGATGGACTGCAGACCTGCATGGAAGTGACACCGGCTGGCATCTGCCAGCCTGAGAAGGTTTCTGTGCGCATGACGTAACGCGTGAGCGCGTGCCAGATTCCAGCAGGCATACGGAAATTTAACTGAGAATCGGTTGAGGCTTCTGAATCATCTCCCATCCATACCAATACGAGATGCTGTGATGTGTATCCCACCGTCCAGACCTGGTGGCCATTGGCTGCACTGCCCGTCTTGACCGCAACCGGTGAGCCAATTTCGAGCACATTCGGATACCCCATGCTGGGCCAGCGTGCGCTCTCATCACTTAATATGTGGTTAACCAGGTAAGCCAGCGGCTGGCTGAAGATGGAGCTGGTGGCAGGGGTTGAATTATCCAACAGGGTTCGTCCGGTGGTCGTTTCGGCGCGTAAAACCGTATTGGGGATAATCTCGGATGTTTGAGAGTCAAACATACCGGCGCGCACACCCGAATTGGCAAACGTGCCATAACTGGCAGCGAGCTGGAAAAGGCTGGTTTCAGAGTTGGAAGTGAGCGGGCTGGCATCGTATGGAGCATTTTTTAGCGATGACAATCCGGCAGCAGAGGCTGTCATCCATACGTTAGCAGCTCCCACGTTATTAACCAGTGATGCGAGCGGCGTCAGGTAATCGTTTGCCACTGCGCCGCGAATATTGACCGCGCCATGGTATTCAACATGAGATGCGTCTGAAGTTGTCATGACTGGCGATGCGGCACTGGGAATATCCCAGAGCAAGCTGGCCGGAGAATAACCGCGGGCAAAGGAAGCAGCGGCAATAAAGGGGGTGAGCAGAGACCCGGGTTCGTAGCCGCTATCTGGCAGTGTTTTGCCATCAAGCGTGAGAGGTTCCTGGTAGGCCAACACTTCACCGGTTGCAGGATCCATGATTAAACCCCCAGCCGTAAGGCCTGAAATCGATTCGTTGAGGAAACTCTGTGTTGGCAACAGCAAAGATGCATCACAATCGTTCTGGACCGGGGCAACACCAGAGATGTTGCTGCTTTGCACGCGGATGAGCTGGGTGGCGGTTGTGCACTGGAATTGTTGCTGCAGGTCGGCATCCAGAGTGGTGATCACGTCCACTCCACCGCGCTGAACGCGTCGGCTGCCCAGCGAATTGTTCATCTGGCGTTCAACCTGTTTCACAAATCCGGCGGCAATAGATGAGGGTTGGACGGCTTTTTCGCGCAGGTTCAGGTCTTCTTCCAACGCTGCTTTGTATTCCTTTTCATTTATCACCCCGTTCTTAAGTAATTTCGCGAGAAATTCACGCTGGGCTTTTATCGCAGCATCGGGGGCATCCAGCGGATTCAGGGCGGGGCTTTCTAGCAGTGGGGTCAGTAGAGCAGATTCTGCAAGGGTAAGATCTGAAGCGGATTTTTCGAGATAAAGTTGAGCGGCGCTTTCTACACCGTAAGCGTAATGACCAAACCAGGCGCTGTTTAGATACCATTCGAGCACGCGCGTCCGGCCATATTGTGCCACCACCTGACCTGCCAGCAAGCGCATGCGAAGGCGGCGGATCTGCGAATCAGGCTCACCATCGAGCAAGAGTTCATCCACCAGCCTTTCGGTAATCGTCTGGGGTTCGGGGTTATTCCACTGTCTCAGATCATAGCCCGGAGATTCCCAGAAATCGGGTTCCATCGCTGCGGTGATGGTTCGCAGCATTTGCGGGCTGATATGATTGGTTTCTTCGGGATCTACGTAAAGATACTTGCGTTCAATTCCGGGGTCTTGAAATGTAAAGAGGACAACCTGCCCTGAACGATCGAGCAGGCGGCTGGGGCTGAGCAGCTCTCCATCACTGGCGTTGAGCAGCACCGGCAGCACTTCAACTGAAGGAAGATCAGCTGTAATTTTTGCATAAAGAAAACCGCTTCCGAACAGTGCCAGGGCAATCACGATCGAAATCATTGCGGTCAATGCCACTGCCAGATACTTCAGAATCCGGTTTACCCGGCTGGTATGAGCCTGTCGGGTGAGGTGTCGATTCTTGATCAGTAGAAACAGTTCGGTTTTACGCACGGTATTCTAACGAGTAGGAGTGCGAGTTGGGGTGCGGCTCGACATAAGGGTTGGAGTGAGGGTAACTGCTGATGTCTTGCTGGGCGTAGGCGTAATCGAAGGTGTGACCGTCTCGGTAGGAGTGAGGCTGGGGGTTGGGGTGACCAGCGGCAGGTAGGCTTCTTCAGCCTGTTGACGCAGCCCGTCAGGTAAAATATCTTCAGGAAAGGCCAAAACGGCCTCAAGGTCACGGATTGCTGAGTTCATCTCACCCAGTTCGATCAGCGTGATAGCGCGCCAGTAGAGCGCGGTCGCTTCTTCACGGTCGCCTTTTGCCAACTCCACTGCAACCTTCACATACTCGAAAGCCAATCCGGGGTAGTCTTGTAGAAGCGCAATGCGGATTTGGCCAATATTGGCGTCGAAAGATTTGGGCTGCAAAGCAAGCGCGCGGTCAAAATCTTTTTCAGCCAGGTCAATTTCCTCTTGATGGAGGTAGATATTGCCACGAATGACCAGCGCGTCAACCAGCGTGCTGTTTGATGAAAGCGCGCGGTTAACTGTGGTCAGGGCTTCTTCCATTTCTCCGGCAGCAAAATATGCTTTGGCCAGCATGAGATCTGTCGCTGTATCACCCTGACTGTACGTGAGATAAATATTCAGGGGTTCAAGAGAGTCTTCGTAGCGCTCATTGGCCTGCAGGATCTCGGCCCACATTTTATATACCGGCAAAGAGGATACATCATAGCGATTGGCTTTTTCGATTGCGTCTAAGGCGAGCTTATATTCACCCTGCAGCAGGAATGCCTGAGCACGGATCGTTTCAACGAGCGATGACCGCGGCATGCTGCTGGAAAGCTGGCTGGTCCATTCTAACGCTGTGTCAGCATCTCCATGTGCGAGGCTGGCGTTGGCTAGCTCCAAAATGGCTTCGTGCATCAAAGGGTCAAGTTCTACGGCTTTTTTCAGGTTCTTTTCGGCTGCGTTGGCATCAGGCGGGTTGGCTTGAAGCTGAACCCGGGCCTTGCCTAGATAAGCAGGAGCAAACGCAGGGTCGATTTTAAGCGCGGCATCATACGCAGCGACAGCATTCTTGTATTGCTCCAGAAAGCGGAAGCATTCCCCAATGTAGTACTGAATATCTGGTGAATTTGGTTCAGTGCCGAGCACTTGCTTGAAATATTCCAGCGCTTTTGCCCACTCGCCTTTCTCATACGCTTTCATTGCTGCGCGGTAAGCCTCAGTCAGGTTGTGTGGAGTGGCCACATAGAGCGGGGTGGGGGTAAAGGTTGCTTCGAGCAACGTCCAGAGTGGGGGCGGGCCTTCGAATGTAGCCGAGGGAGTGATCACGGCGGTTTCGGTGGGGGGCGGTGTCAGCGAAAATTTTAATGCTGTGTATGTGGTGGGTCTGGTTTTTGGGCGCAGACCCAGGATAATGCCGGTAATCACCAGAGCCAGGGCGATCACACCCAGGATGGACCAGGCTATCGCCTTGCGGCGGACTTTCGGCGCAGCGGCTGGTTTAATCGCTGCGATCTCAAGACTTGTCTTCCAATCCTGTTTCAAAGATCTGATCCCGGGCGGTGGTTCGGGGTCTGGAATGTCTTCGTCGAGAAGACGAAGACCACGGATTGCAGTCAGGTTACCAGGGTCAAGTTTGAGAACTTCTTTCAGGCAAATGCCACGTTCCTTGCGGGTTTCTACCACAGCGCTCATCAACAACCAGTATTCAGGATTGCTGCGATTGATTTTTAAGAGTTGTGTGAGGAGCTGCCGGGCTTTTGGCAGGTCGTTTTGTGTCAGTGCATCTTTGACTTCCTGATAAAGACGCTCTTCTGGGGTCATGCGTTGAGTTTAGCATATGGCTTCAAGACGGGCAAGCGGTAAATTGGTGATGAACTCAGGTATAATGCAAAATATGAGATACCAGATTGCTGTCATTTTCGCGGCTTTACTCATTTTGGCTTCATGTGCGCAGATGACGCCGAATGGGTCGGATATTTCCACGCAGGCGGTTCAGTTAACACCATATCGAACTGCCACTGCAACCGCCACCATAACGCCCACTCCGCCGGATGCCCCCACCTCCACGCTTGCCCCAACCATCACCCCCACTCCACGGGTGTATACGGTTAAAGCAAATGATACATTGATCGACATCGCCTACCTGAACGGTCTGACCCTTGATGAACTGAAGGCCGCGAACCCTGATGTTAACCCTTACAACCTTGCCATTGGAACGAAACTGCTGATTCCCGCAGCCAAACCTGCGCAGAGCACGCTGGCTGTGCCCAACCCCACGCCGGCACCCATTCCAGTGAGAGCGATCAATTGCACGCCGTCTTTGACAGGCGGGCTTTACTGCTTTGCTCTGATTGAAAATAATCAGGAAAATGACCTGGAGAATCTCACCGCAGAATTCCGGCTTACGGATCCTTCCTCGGGAGAAGTGATTTCCCAATCTGCACAGTTTCCACTCAGCCGTCTGAAAGCGGGTACGGCACTGCCTTTCTATACTTACTTTTCGCCACCGGTCGCCATGAATCCAAACGTCGAATTAAACATCTTGACGGCCGCCGCAGTTGAAAACGGAAAAGGGGATCAAATGTTCTTGAACATAGAAGACAACCAGTTCATCGTTGCACCCGATGGTCTGTCGGCTGTCTTCAATGGTGGAGCTACCCTGGATGGTGAAGGCTGGTCAGCCGGTCAGATTGTTCTCGCTGCCGTGGCTTACAATGCAGCAGGTGATGTGATCGGCGTGCGCCGGGTAGAGGTGAACACCGGGCTTGCAACAGGAGAAGAATATTCCTTTGAAACCACCGTTTACAGCACAGGGGGAAAAATCGCAAACGTAATGGTTTTTGGCGAAGCCTTCCCCTGATCAGGGAAAATTCCAAATCAGGTAGTTACCGGTGGTGCACACCGGTTCAACAGCTGCCGCCTTGAGGCAGACTTTGTAGGTGAGGATCGAGCCGTTCTGGATAGAGTTCATCGCCGGAATGATGACCGAAGCCTTGCCGTCTTCCTGTGTGGCCGAGATATCACTGGTGTAATGGCTTCCATCTGGCAGAAGCAAGTCAAGGGTAGATTCAAAACCAGAGAGTGGTTTCTGATCCTCTTTTTTAAGGACAACAATATCGATGCGCTGCGGGCTGGTGGACGGCAGCCGCTTATATTGCTCTGAAGCCTGCAGCAATATCGTATCGCTGGAAACTACGAGCGGTTTTTCGCCTGAATTGGCTCCCTGCATGTTCTCAAGATATTGCCTTCCGAGTGGGGCCATGCTCACTTGCTGGCCAGCCGCGGCAGATGGCTGGTAATCGAGACAATAATTTTCAAAACATTGCCGGTAAAGACCGGGTTGAACTTCAATTGTTTCAGCGACCGGATCGCCGGAAATCTCCAGCCCGCCGTGTGTGCTGATAAATTCATCAAAGATTAATGGCACGTGATACCCGAGCTCTCCCTGCACCGCATAGAACACCACGCCGTCTTGATTGCCATAAATTTGTGGCCCCGGAGGGGTGGTTAACACCCCCAGAAGGACTGCCAGCGGGCGAAGTTTCACTTCGCCATTTCTTCCGTTGGGGCTGTAAAGGACTGCGTTTGTGTAGATTTGTTCCTGTGCACCATCTGACGCAATATATGGCTGGGTCAACGGAGCGCCGAAGGCTGTTGCCCCACCGATCTTTCCCAACTGTGGAAGGAAGGGCTGGTTATTCCCTGCGCTTTCTGAACTGATGATCAGCGAATCTATGGAAGGGCTGTACTGGCATTCAGCATCGCAGGCCAGAGCGCCATACGCCAGAAGTTTCACCTCACCTGGAGCGTCATTGAAGCTGCGGTAGAGCCCGATATTTTCAAAATACTGCTCGATTCGTTCCTGTGAATAATTGATGTGAACCTGGCTGATGGGATTACCGGCGTATTGTTGACCAGAAAACTGGTCATAGAGGGGAATGAACTCTTCGTAAATGCGATAACCATTGACGACGCGGCTGCCTTCAGCAGGAGCGCTCGTGTCTGGAGATTCCTGGATATTCAGCGAGTGACCAAGTGGATATAACCCAAAACGGCTGCTGCCAGTAAGGACAGGATTTTGACACATCAAAACATTGACCGTATACTGGCATTCGAAGGTTTGAAAGGTAAACAATTTGGAAATTGCGGGGCCAAGGACATTCTCGCCGCCAAGAGAGTTGTAGAATTCGCGAAATTCTGGAGCGACTTCGTAGGTTTTTCCGGCATTGGCTGAATTCTGAGCCCCTGACCCACCGCTGCAGGCGGAGAGCAATAAGCCAATCACCACGAAGGCAGCCAGTCTTATAAAAAGGGTAGAAAATCGGCGATAGTCGTTTGATATCATGGCAGATCGTATTGGCCGGGCATAATTGTTAAAAAAACTTTCTTAATTATGACTTTACTGAAAATACTCGTTTTTAAAAAGCATAACTTACCGGATTAAACGTTACACGACCTAGCCAAGCGTAAAAAATGGCTTTTAGTGAAATAAAAAAGGAAACAGAGGGTTGCTCCTGGGA
>Ga0208826_1000609_pt1 | contig 35578 bp, 23 predicted proteins | sample AD_UKC115_MetaG_FD_184451 | JGI IMG/M metagenome (GOLD analysis project Ga0208826, IMG submission 184451) | Active sludge microbial communities of municipal wastewater-treating anaerobic digesters from Hong Kong - AD_UKC115_MetaG (SPAdes)... | ecosystem: Engineered > Bioreactor > Anaerobic >...
CCCTTTCTCGCCGTTGATGATCGTCTCAACCTTGCCGAAGGGCATGGTCGCGGCGGTGTAGCTCTTGTCCGGGTAGAGCTGGGTCGTCTCCTGGGAGATCGAGAACTCCCCCTGGGGCAGAACCAGCGTTGTCGAGACGGCGGTCAGCGTGCTCTTGAGGGTCTTGTACCCCTTGTAAGCCTTCTCGGCAGAGCGTTTCACCACATCTTTGCCCTGCTTGAGGGTCTCCGGTGTAGCCTGGGGGATCTTCTCCTGGAGGGCCGGAGGGGGAATCGTCAAGTCGATCTTCTTGACCGCGCCCAGCTCTTCGAGCTTCCCATCGAGGTCCGCCTCTTTCCCGACGATATAGACCACCATCTTGGCGGGGTCGAGATACTTTTCGGCCACGGCCTTGACGTCTTCGATGGTCACCTTCTCCACATCCTCTTGGAGCTTCTTGTCCGCATCCAAGGGGGTGCTGTAAAACTCCGCGTTCAACCTCCGCTGAAGGATCTTCTCAGGGGAGTCATAACGGAAGATAAAGGAATCCAACAGGAAGGCCTTGGCGTCGGCTAGCTCTTTGGCCGTGACAGGCTCCTTGCGGACGAGTTCGATCTCTTCGAAGATGGCCTTGATCGCCTTCAGAGTGCTCTGGGTCTTTGTAAAGGTCCAATAGTAGCTCAGACCCCGATGGAGAGGCTCTCGGTTGATCCCTCCCCCTACACCGTAGGTGAGGCCCATCTTCGTGCGCACCTTGTTGAAGAGCCTGGAGTCCATCCCCTGGCTGAAGATGTTGTTGAAGACCATGACTTTGGCTTTATCCTCGAGGTTTTCCAGCGCCCCCAGGTGCCCGACGGCGAGGTAGGTCTGGTTCATCTCGGACTTTTCGGAGAAGGCCACCTTAAAGTCGACGGTTTGCTCCTTGGCCTCCGGGTAGGAGGGGAGAGAGGCCTTCCCCGTCCAGTCCCCAAAGTACTTTTCCACCAAAGCCTTGAGTTCCGGCATCTGCAGGGCGCCGACAGCTCCCCAGAGAAGGTTGTCCGGGGCGAAGCTTCCCTTGTAGGCCGCTTCGACCCTCTCCGGAGTGATCTTGTCCAGGTGAGCGTACTCCTGAACCGCCGCGAAGGGGGATTCGGGCCCATAGATCAGCCTCGCAAACTCTCTCTGCATGATGGTCGCCGGATCGTCGTTGCGACGGGCGATACCGCCGGCCATCTTGGCCTTGACCTCTTCGAGCTTTCCGGCGTCGAAAGCGGGTTCCCTGATGATCTTGGAAAGCAGAGAAACCGCCTCTTCCAGGTTCTCCTTGAGGCAGTTCACGTTGACAACGTAGAAATCGGTGTCCGCATAGATGGAGATGTCGATCGCCTTGGAGTCCAGCAGGAGGTCCAGCTCCGCGGGCTTCATCCCCTTGGTCCCTCCGATTCTCATGAGTTCGGCGGTCGTGTCGGCCAAGCCTGTCTCGCCGACGCTCTCGTAGGCCTTCCCCCCCTTGACGAGAATCGTCATGTTCACCAGGGGGAGCTTATCGTTCAGAATGGTCCGAAGGCGGATTCCGTTGGGAAGATCGGCCTGGACCGGTTCAGGAAGGTTCAGTTTGTTCAGGGGGGGAAACTTGATCTTCTCGAAGCTCCTCCCCTTCTCTTTCGAGAAGATCAACGGAGTGCAGACAAGGCAGAGGGCGATCAACAGCAGGACGGTCTTCTTCATTTCGTCACCTCCTCTTTTTTCTCGATACGGCCTATGGTGAGGTTTCCCTTCACCAGATAGCCTTTGACCAGAGTCTGAATATCTTCGGAGGTGATCTTCTCAAGCTCTTCAAGAGTGTCGAAAGTCTTGCTCCAGGAGCCCTGGAGAACCTCGGAGCTGAGAAGCTCCATGAGGAGTCCGCTGTTGTTGCTCAAGGTGTTGATCTTCTCCTGTTTCAGCCTGTTCTTGGCGGAAAGGAGCTCCTCCGCGGAGACCGGCTCTTTCACGAGCTTTTCAATCTCTTCAAAGATGACCTTCTCCATGTCGGCGTTGGTCTTGCCGCCTCCGGGAATGGTGAGAACCAGGTAGAGGCCGGGGTACTTGCTTCCGGGGTAACCGACGAAGGAGGCGACCGCCAGGGCGGACTTCTCGTCGATCACCAGCTTCTTGTAGAGCCGGGAGCTTCTGCCGTTGGTCAGGATGTAGTTGAGAAGTTCAAACTTCAGGTAATCCCGGTGGGAAGAGGCGGGGCAATGGTAGCCCATGATGAGCCAGGGCTGGCTCTCCTCGAAGAGGGTCACCTCTTTGGTCCCCGTCTGGGGGGTCTCCGTCGCCACAACGGGGTTGTTCCTCATCCCCTCACGGATACCGGAGAAGTACTTCTCCGCGACTCTCTGGAGTTGCTCCTTCGTGACATCCCCGGTGACGCCGATGACCATGTTCCTGGCAGTATAGTTGCGCCTGTGGTAGGCTCTGACATCGGCAACGGAGATGTGGTTCAGGTTGCTCATAGGGCCCACGACGCTGGACTTGTAGGGGTGGTCCTTGAAGGACACGGATTCAACCTCCTCCAAGAGTTTCCCGATAGGGCTGTTCTCGGTTCTCATCCGCCGCTCTTCCTTGATGACCTCGATCTCTTTGTAAAATTCTCTGAAGACGGGATCGACGAAGCGGGCGGCTTCGAGGGAGGCCCAGAGCTCCAACTTGTTGGAAGGGAGGCTGTAGAAGTACATCGTGTAGTCCTGAGAGGTTCCGGCGTTGAGGCCTACGGCGCCGTTCCTCTTCAGAACCGTGTCCAGCTCGTTGGGAACGACGAACTTGGCTGCCTGCGCTTCCAGATCCTGCAGCTCTTTCTGGAGGGTCTCGACCCTCTTCTGATCCGGGAAGAGCTTGTCTCTCTCACCGAGTATCTGTTGGTGGACGCTCTCCATGCGGTCCAGAACTTTTTTCTCCCTCTTGTAGTCGGTGGTTCCCACCTCCGAGGTTCCCTTGAAGGCGAGGTGCTCCATGACGTGGGAGATTCCATGAATGGTTTCGCTCTCATCGCTGGCGCCTACGTTGACGTAGGTAAAGAAAGAGGCCACCGGGACCGAGTGGTCCTCGAGAAGGATAAACTTCAGGCCATTCTTCAGGGTGAACTCCGATACCCGACCCTTCAGATGCGAAAAGTCGGCGGAGGCACCGGCGAAAAGAATGACAGGAAACAGAGTACAGAGTACGGCTCCAATCAATTTTTTCATCCCTTTCTCCTATTGAATTTCTTTTAAAGCCTATTATACGGGAAAAGAGGGCCGAAGTTTACCCTCCCCGTTGACGGGGGATCTTTTACAAGGGTATCATTGCTCAATAGGTTCTCCGGAGGGTTCATGAGAGTCTTCTCTTTCCCTAATCCTGTCTTCTACGGCCTTCTCACCTTGGGGCTCCTCATCTTTTCCGGTTTCCCGGCCACCGCGGCGACCCTTCTCTGGCTCCTGCCATCGGCCTACCTTGTTCATAGGTTCCTACCCGGGGAGAGGGATCCCTGGACCCGTTCCGTCGTCTCGACCCTCTTGGCCCTCGGTCTCTTTCCCCTTCTCTGGGCCTTCTGTTCCCTCCTCTTTCCTAGAGCTCCCCTCATGGTCACAGCGGTTCTTCTGCTCTGTACCCTTCTGGGGGTCATCCTGAAGACAACCTCCCCCCAACCTGCTCACCCCCGCTTCTCACCAAGCCTCATACTCCTCTTCCTCCTCCTCTTGCTTCTCACCTGGCTCCCCTTCTCCCGCATCGGCCAATCCACTCCCGAGGGGAACCTCTACAGGGCCTACTTCAGCTCGGACTACCTGAAACACTACGCCGTCGTCGAGACCCTCTCCCGGGACTCTCTCCCCCCTGGGAACCCCTATTTTCTCGGCAAGCCCCTCCACTACTACTGGTTGCCCTACCTCTTCCCCACGGCCGTCTCCCGGCTCTGCGGCTCACCGGAGAAGAGTCTCTTCGCCTGGTCTTTCCTTGTGAACTTTCTGGCCCTCAACCTCCTCTTCCTCCATCTGCGAAAACGCCTCCCCCTCCCCTGGGCCCTGGCCCTCGCCACGGCCCCCTTCCTCTGCTCCTGGGAGGGTTTTCTCCATCTGATCAGAAGCAACCTCCGGTGGGCTCTCTTCTGGGAAGGTTCCCGGAACCTTAACATCGACGGTCTGACCCGCTGGCTCTACGGCCTGCCCCAGATCGACACCCTCTACCGCTCCCTCCTCTTCACCCCCCAGCACCTCCTCAGCCTCCTCTTCCTCCTCCTCTACCTCCATTGGGAGGGATCACCGAAGCGAAACCCCCGCGCCCTCTCCCTTGTCCTGGCCCTCTCCCTCCTTTCGAGCTTCTTTGTCGGCGGCTTCCTCCTCCTGACGGCGGCGGTCCAGTTCCTCTTCGTCTCGCTCCGAGGGCTCATTCAGAAGCGACTCACCTGGAGGAGTGTCCTCCGGAACTGGGCACTCCTCTTCGTTCCCTCCGTTCTCTCCCTGGTCTTGGCGTCGGTCCTGAAGATGGTGAACCCCCAGGGTTCCCCCCTCCTCTTCTCCCCCCTCACCCCCGGCCAGGCCGCCCGGCTCCTTCTCCTCAACTTCGGCCCGCTCCTGGTGGGGTTGATCGGCCTCTTCCTGAAAGGGGAGAAGGAGGCCCCCTTCCTGAGGTTCCTGGTCCTCTGTTCTCTCCTCCCCCTGCTGACACTGCGGATCGTCGGTTTCGAATCGGACATCTCGTTGAAGGCCGGTCTCGTCCTGGCGGTCGCCCTCCTCTTCCTCTCCCTTCCCCTCTGCCAAAGACTTTCCCAACACCCTTGGACCTTCCTTCTTCTCCTTCTCTTCCTCCTCCCCGGCGCCCTTACCACGGCCATCGACCTACGAAACTCCTCGGACACCTCCAACCGCCGTTTCACCCTTCTCGTCCCCAAGGATGAAGCCGCACTCTGGAAATGGATCAGGAAGAACACCCCCAAGGAGAGCGTTATCCAGACCTTCCCCCCCCTGCGAGAGGAGGTCCTCTCCGAGAGTGCCTCCTTCGGAGGCCGACGGCTCTACGTCGGCGACAGGATGCACGGGGCCATCTTTCAAATCCCCAAGGAGGAGTACCATGGCCGTATCCAAGTTCTCGAGAGTCTCCTCGCCTCCCTTCCCGAAAGCCGGTCGGCGCTTCGACGCCTGGGGGTGACCCACCTCTTCTGGGGCGCCCGGGAGAGGGAGCGCTTTGGCATGGTTCCACCCCTGAAACGGGTGAAGAAGATCGGGGACGCCCTCCTCCTGGGGCTGGATTAGAGCCGATCCCCCTCTCCCTTGACTTGTCAAGGGGTGTTCTGTATACTCTTTTCTCCAACCAAACTCAAGAAAGAGGTGTGAATCGGATGAAGAGATCTCTCTGTTTTCTGTTGTCCCTTCTGGTCGCCTCTCTGGTCGTTGTTTCCGCCCAGGAGGTCACCCAGATCGAAGTTCCCAAGATCAACCAAACCAACGACAAAGCTCCGGCTGTCGCCGTGAACCGTCAAGGGAACATGATGGTCATCTATCGGAACGGTTCCGCCGGAATGATGTACTACTACAAGAAGAAGAACGGAACCACCAAGGGCCCCGGGACCATCCAGGCAAACCCCTACGTCCAGTGGTCCAGCATCGTCGCCACCAGGGACGGGAAGTTCCATGCCGTTTGGAACGTCATGTCCGGTGCGACCGGAGTCTACTACTCCGTCTTCGACCCCGCCTCGGAGAGCTGGACGACCCCGAGCCGAATCGTGGCTGGCACCGTGGAAGACCCCCACATCCGGGTGAACCCCAAGACCGACGAGCTGATCCTCTGCTGGTGCTGGCAGTTCGGCATCAACAAGGAGATCTACATCAAGGTCATGAGCGAGAACAGGGATGTGAAGATCTCCTCCAACCCCTTCTCCGACACCAACCCCTACGCCTATTTCGACGAGAACGGCACCCTCTACGTCACCTGGAAAGAGGACAGGGAGAACCCTCCCGGTTCCGACAACTGGGAGCTGGTTGTGACCCTCGCCATGATGGACAGCAATTACAACAGAGTCTTCAAAGACGAGTTGACCTGGGAGTACAGCGGTTGGCACTTCCTCCCCACTATGGCCATGGTGAAGAACAAAGGGTTCATGGCCTTCGCCTGGTCCCAACAGGCCGGTTACTACTACCAGGCCCTCGAAAAGGTCGACAACACGATCAAATACGACGCCAAGGGACTCAAGCGAATCGCCGCCGCCCCCATCAGCCCCTGGTACTACTTCCACTCCAAGGCTGTCGGACACGGCGACAAGATCTACTACGCCTACCGTGACGGAGACGGCGCCTACAAGATGCTCGTCTGGCAGGACGGCCAATGGCTCAACAGCGGCCGCCCCATCGTCCTGACCGCCCAAGCCGCCGAATGGCCCTGGGACTTCATCTCTAACCAGAACGGTATCTACCTGGCCTGGTACACCACCGTTGAGCCCTCGAAGCTCATCGTCTCCTTCTACCCGGACAAGCTGATCGTTGTCAGCTCTGCGACCAACGTCACCCACACCCACATCACCGACGCCTCGCTCTTTTCCAAGACCTACCTGAACACGGTCAGCTGGAAGAACAACGCCTACAACGTGGAAAACGAAGTGGTCCTCTCCAAGTACGTGATTTACCGCAAGCTGAAGACCCAGGGCCTCGACGGTTACACCAAACTCGCCGAAGTCGCTCCCTCGGTTACCACCTATGAAGACACGGCGGCCTCCGAAGCCGAAGACCTCTACGACTACTACGTTACCTGCGTAGACGAGAGCGGCAACGAGAGCGCCATCGAAACCGAAGGAAGCTCCAGCTCGCTTTCCCGGGAAAGTGACAAAGCCGTCTCCGATACTCTCAACCTTCGCTGACAAGATAGAAAGCCTGAAGCCCCGACTTCCCTCAAGGGAGTCGGGGCTTTTTTTTCGCCCTACCGGAGGAGAGAACATCTCCCCTCAGCCTCTTCAAAACTTCTTCTTGTACTCTTCTCTTCGTCCAAAGCCCCTCTCCCGATTGGGTCTTCTCCCCTCTTCCCTGCTCAGACCACCTCCCAGAGGCACTCCTCCCACAAGACCTCCTTTCCCCATAGAGAAAGCACTCAACGCCTAGTTCCCCCAACTCCTTTGTGTACCTCTCAGCCTCCAGGCGGTTCCACCTCAGAAGGAAGAGGGCACTCTCTCAGCTTCCTCTCTTGAGAGGGGGGCGAACCACCCCCTCTTCTACAGCAAGGTCACGGGAAGGGACGGGAACCGAAGGAGAGGAGGGGGGCTCTCTCTTTGCTCCGGAGAGAGGGGACAAAAAAGCCCGCCCGGGAGGACCCGGGCGGGCTATAGCAACGGCGCTGGGCCGCTTGTTTCTTCTTAGAAAGTGAACTTGACGCCGAACCTGGCCTGGATCGGAGGATAGTAGAGCATCTCCTTCAGGAAGCGCGGGTCCTTGTAGTAGTCAAGCTTCGAATAATCCCATCCGGCGAGCATCTCTTCGTCGGAGAGGTAGGGGTTGTCCTGGTTGACCGTCTGCCAAACCATGCGGGCCGTCTTGGTGTTGAAGACGTTGTCCACGTTGACGCTGAGCTGCAGGTTGTACTTGCCGGCGATCTTCAGGTTGTACTCGGCATAGGCGTTGGCGTAGAAGAGGAAGGGGGTGCGGCCGTCGGTGAAACGACCGGTGGGGAAGTAACCGTCGGCGCCGTTAACCTGGAACTGACGGCTGATGGGGGTACCGCTCATGGCGTTGGCGGTCAGACCGAGGGTCAGACCGAAGGGGAAGCTGTAGCTGCCGTAAACCTTGAAGTAGTGGGGCCGATCGGTCCCGAGTTTGCCTTCGATGCTGGTCATGCTCTGGTCCCAGTTGTAGAACCAGCCGTCGTAGTAACGCTCGGCGTTGGGAGCGACACGACCGTCACCGTTGGCGTCGATCTCGTCGGAGGAGGCCAGACCGGAGTAGTTACCCTTCAGTTGGCTCCAAGTATAGGCGAAACCGGCCATCCAGTTGTCGCTGAAACGTTTGTCCAAAGAGAAGGTGACACCGACATAGTTCCTCTTCGCCTTGGGGGTTGCGGGGTACATATCGGCAAACTTTCCGCCCTGGGAGACAGGGAGGGTCCAACCGTAACCGGGGTTGGAAATATAGTACTGCTCGCCCTCGGGGGTGATGACGCCCACGTCCTCGATGGCCCTGTTGAGGTGCTTGTAAACGAAACGAACCGATGTGGAGAGGTTGTCGAAGATCTTCTTTTCCAAGCCGAGGGTGTACTCGGTCTGGCTCATGGGCTTCAGATCAGGATCGACGGTGTCGAAGGCGGGAATACGCCAGTTCACGGAACCGATGTAGGTCCCGGGGTAGTAGCCGTTGACGCCGATCTTGTCGAACTCATAGGTGTCGAGGGTGTAGTAGACGTTGGCCCACTTGAAACCGCCGAAGGAACCTTCGGCCATCTCGAGCTTCATGACGTCGTAGAAGACGCCGAAGCTACCGTAGACCTTGAGGCTGGAGTCGCCGTAAACGTCGTAGACGAAGCCGAGCCTGGGAGCAAGCTTTTCCCCGAAGCCGAACTTAAAGGGCGCGTACTGGTACTCGGGCATATCGCTGAAGGAGGGGATGTCCTCCTTCTCGGTCCGCAGACCGAAGTTCAGGGTCAGCCGGCTCTTGAGGATGTTCGGAGTCCAGCTGTCCTGGACGTAGAGGGCCCAACGGGTGCTGTTGACGTTGGCAAGGTCGCCGTAGGGGTAGAGCTTGCCATCCGGGTCGAGACCGGCGCGGACGGAGTAGTAACCGTACTTACCGGTCACATCGGTCACTTTCAGGGAGGCGTTGCTGAACTTCCGCCCCCAGGCGAGGAAGACGTAGGGGTAGCTGCCGGTGGCGTCGATATCCTGCCCCAGGCGGACCCACTGGACTCCAGCTTTCCAGGCGTGCTCACCGGCCAGGTTGAGGTAGTAGGTCAGGTCGAGGTTGCCGCTGGCGCGGGTCTGGATGTCCTTGTTTGTATCGGTGGAGTAGAGGGAGTTCCGGTAGCCGAGTTTCTTCTTGTAGGCGGCCGGAATGTCCGCGAAGTTGTTGTTGGTCGTGGCGGTGTAGGTGTTGTCCTCCATGAAACGCCAGACCGGCGTGGAGAGTCTCACCTGCTGGTTGGTGGTGTTGGTCCGGAAGTAACCGCCCCTCAGACTCATGATGAAGTTGTTCCCCATGACGTAGTCCGCGGACCCGGTGGCCGTCCAGTTGGGATAGTCGTACCCATACTTGGACCAGACATCGGCGGGGTTACCGGTTCCGTCACGGCCGGGGAGGGTTCCTCTGTAGTTGTTCCAGTTGTTGATGAAGCTGGCGGTGAGGCGCAGATCCTTGAAGGGCTGAGCCGTCAGCTTGACCTGGTAGTTGTAGTACTTCTCTTTATGTTTGTACTCCCCATCCGCTGTGTCGGAGAGGAGGAAGTTCACATCCCGCTTCTGGGTGTACAGCACGGGGAGAACGGTACCGAAGAACCAGAGGCGATCCTTGACGATGTAGCCGCCCAGGTTGAAGCCGCCCTCGATTCGGTCCCATTTATCCTTTCCGTACATATCCTGGTAGTTCACGTATTCGGCGACGGTATCGTCGTCGGGGCTGATCCGGAGGGTATCCCTCTCCTTGCCCTGCATCCAGCTGGCGCCGTAGTATCCGATCAGTTCGCCGTGGAAGGAGTTTCCGCCGGAACGGGTGACGACGCTGATGACGCCGCCCATGGACCCGCCGTACTCGGCCTGGTAACCGGAGGCCTTAACCTGGACCTCTTCGACCATCTCGAAGGAGGCGCTCTGGGAGGACTGACCGGAGTAGAGGCCCGTCGTGTCCATACCGTCGATGTAGAACATGTTCTCGGCACCGGAGGCGCCGTCGACGGAGGTTCCGCCCAACCCGGTCTCGTTGTTGACGCCGGGGATGGTGGAGACCAGGGATTCGAAGTTTCTTCCCTTGGGAAGGGAGGAGAAGACCTGTTTGGTCAAAACGCCGCCACGGGAGGTGCTCTTAACGTCGATAAGGGGCACCTGGGCTGTAACGACGATCTCTTCCTTCATCTGGCCGAGCTTCATGGAAACGCTGACGGTCAGAGTCTCCTCCGCATGGAGGGCGATGTTTTCCCTGGTAACGGCGGCGAAGCCCTCCAGGGAGAAGGTGATCTTATAGGTTCCTGGGGTGATCCCCAGAAGCCGGTATTTCCCGTTCTCATCGGTAACGGTGGAAGCGGTGCCCACCATGGTGGGGCTCGAAGCTAAAACGGTAACGCCGGGCAGCGGACCGCCCTCGGTGTCGGTGACGACACCTTCCAACTTGGCGTTGACGCCCTGGGCCATGATGAGTCCGCCCATCAGGACGATGGCCAACAGGCTGAGTACCAATTTTCGGAATTTCATCCGAAATCCTCCTTAGGATTAAAATGATTAAAGGGGGAATTTCCGCTTTTCCGTTATCATTTGCCGTGCCAATTTTGAAACGCCCTGTTCACAAGCCTTTACGAAACGTTCCCCTCCCAGGATCCTGGATTCTGTATTTCCCCAAGCAATTTCTTGGATCGTGGTAAGGAAGGGGCTTCCCCCTTTCGAGAAGGATCAGCAGAGGAAAGGGAGAGGACCTTCATGAACCTTGAGGTTTCCAACGCCTTGAAAGGTTGAACACCACAAGAGAGAACTCTCCCTTCTCCGGCAACCAGGAAGAGAAGCGAGAGGTATGCTTCGGGTTAGAGGTACCCCAAAGATTTCAGGTCTTCGATCCTCTTCTTGTCAAGGTCCTCGGCTTTCCCGGCGGCTCCCTTTTTGCGGGGAGGGTAGGAACGGAACTTCATCTCCGGCGGTTTGACGAAGGCTTGGAGCCAGACCTTTCCCTCCATCTTCCGGTCCACGGGGAGACCGGCCATGGTTAGGATCGTTGGCGCCACGTCCAGAACGCTCCCGTTTTGAATCTCCTGTCCCTTCCGTATCCCCGGGCCGAAGAGGAGGACCATCCCCGAAGGGGGATCCATCTCTTCGGGAAGGTTCTGGTGGGTGTAACCCCGAGGAGAGAGGGCGAATCCGTGGTCCGAGACGACCACCAGGTAGGCGTTCTCCTCTTCGACTCTGGCGAGAATCTTGGCCAGGGTGGCCTCCCTGTACTTCAAGACCGGAAGGAGAAGGTCCGCCATCCGCCGATCAAACTCCCGGCCCTCCTCTCGAGAGGGTATGGGTTTGGCCATGACCGTCTCTTCCACATAGTTCCGGTATTCCTTCTCCAAATAATAGGTTCCGAAGTGGAGAAAGGTATCGGGAAGGTGGGAGTAGACGAAGAAGAGATCGTCTTTGTTCTTCGGCAAGTAGAGGTCGACCTCTTCGTCCAGAAGCCTCTCGTAGAGAAGGAACTGGGGCCATCCCTTCAGAACCGGTGCCTGGGCCGGGTCCTTCCCCATGGTTTTCCGGTAGAGCTCGTAGTAGTCCGGCAGGTTCGCCCGGGTCGACATCTTCCCGTACTCCCACTCCCCACTCTTCTTCAACTCCTCCGCCCTTCGGACCAGAGGCCAATACTCACTCTGAGGATGGACAGTGGAGACGAAACGGCTCGGCCTGGCCCCTCCCAAGATAGTGACCAGGGCTGGGGGAAAACTGTCCGAAACGATCCGCCCGGCCACAGGATCAGGAGGGTAGGAGACAAACCAGTGGAGAACCGTGCTGGACCGCCCGTAGAGGTTAAAGAACTCCCAGAGCGCGGGAACCCGGCGTTCCGAGGCCGTGTAGGGAAGGTGAAGTCCCTTGGAGGCAACATAGGTCCAATCGACGATTCCATGTTCGACCATGCTCCGTCCTGTGGCTATGGATGTCCAAACAACGGCGGAGAGAGTGGGCTTGAAGGTCTTCAAGCGCCCCCAGCTCCCTTCCCTCTTGAGCCTTGCGAAGAGGGGAAGCTCCCCCTTGGCGATGAGCGGATCGAGCATCTCCCAGGAAAGGCCGTCGAGCCCGAGGAGGTAGATCTTCGGCCGGTTCGGTTCCGAGGGTTTTCGGGAACATTGGGCCGTAAAGAGGAAGAGGGGGAGGAGAAGAAGGGTGGTCAGCCAAGAGGTTCTCTTCATCTTTCCATGTTACCACCCCTTTCCCCCTTTTGTAAAAACTCTCTTACAGACGAAAGGCTTGACAGTCTCCCACACTTTTTCTATACTGCTTTCATGATCCCCAAGAAGGCCGTCATCCTCGCCGCAGGCAAGGGAAGCAGGCTCATGCCCCTTACTGCGGAGACCCCTAAATGCCTCGTCAGAGTCCAGGGCAAGCCTATTCTCCTCCGGGAGATCCAGGGGCTCCACCGGTTGGGGGTCGAAGAGATTCTCGTTCTCACGGGCTACCGATCGGAGAGAATCGAATCTCTCTTAGGCCCCTCCTTCCAGGGGATAACCCTCCGTTACCTCTTCAACCCCTTCTACGAAACCGCCAACAACGCCTCAACGCTTCGGTTGGCCGAAGAGTTCCTGAAGGGGGGAGGCTTGATCGTGGAAGGGGATGTGGTTTGGGGAGAGAACTTTCAAAGGGCTCTTCAGAAGGGTCTGGAATCCTCTTCTCAACCGGTCACTTGGGCGGCGCTCCCCTTTCTCGACAGGATGGACGGCTCTCTCCTCGTCTCGGACCAGGACCTGAAGGTGCGCAGCATGGAGTTTCGAAGGATCGGAGCCCCTCTCCCGGGAGGGGACTTGTGGAAGTCCTCCGGATTGGTCAGCCTCTCGCCGGAAGGAAGCCTCGCCTACTTCCCCCTCCTTCTCAAAGAGGACCCGGCAAGGACCCCCAAATACTACGACCAGGTCTTCCAGGAGAACCTCTCCGCTCTTCCCATACAGATTCTCCCTGTCCCCGGAGAGGATTGGATGGAGGTCGATTCTCCGGAAGACTTAAAGGTAGCAGAAGGTCTCTCTCTATGAAGTCTATTGTCCTTTATTACAACTTGATCTCTCCGGATTTGCAAAGTATCATCCTCAGTTTTCCCTCCCACCAGATCCCCGAAAGAGAGACCCGAAGGCAAAGGTTCTTGCGGCTCACCGGTCTGAACTCCTGAAAAAGCCTTCTTTAGACATGGAAAATCCAAAGATCAAGTTTTTCTACGATCGCAACGCCTTGGCGGCTCCCTGGGAATCGGCGGGGATTCTCGATTCCGGGACCCTTGGAGAGGCCCTGCTCAGGAACCGGCTCGAGAGGAGGACTCTTCAGCGACTTCTTCCCCCTCTCCCCCCGGGGCGTCTCTTGGAGTTAGGTTGCGGCAACGGTCGTTGGCTTGAGTTTTTCCACGCACCGGATCGACCCTGTTTCGGGATGGACCTCTCCTGGGAGATTCTCCGGCATGCCCAAAAGAGAGTCCGGGAGAGAGCGCTGACCGGAGTCCGTCTCTTCCAGGGCGATGCCGCGAATCTGCCCTTACGGGGAGAGTTCTCCCTCCTCTACTGCAGCAGCCTGATCCTCTATTTAAGCGACCGGGAAGCGGAGAGCCTTCTTCGGTCGCTCTTCTCCCTCCTCACCCCCGGAGGAGTCCTCCTCTGCCGGGATTCTCTCAGCCTGGGAGAGCGGTTTCTCTCCCACGGTGACTACCCCGCGACCTACCGATCCCTCCAAGAGTTTCAAGCCCTCGTTGAGGGGCAGGGCTTCCGCTTCTTGAGGTCCCAGAGGAGCTACACCCCCTTCGCCAGGGCCTACCTCCTTCAGAGACTCCTCCCCCTTCGCCTCCTCCGGCTCCTCCCCTTACCTCTCCTCTCCCTCCTGAACCTCCTCCTGGATCTCCCCCTGAGAGCCCTTCGGCCCCGTGCTCTCCCCCCATCCCCCACTCAGCACCTGTTCCTGATCTATGAAAAGCCTTAAACGCCTGAGGAGAGGGTTCTCCCTTCTCCCCTCTCTCCTCACCCTTTACCTTCGTTTCTTCCTGGACCGCCTCCTCGGGAAGAGGCGGATTCTCTGGGAGATTCAGCTCCCCGCCCAAACCGCTTACGTCAAAGAGGTTCTCGCGGCCTTGGACGAGAGGAGGGAGATCAGCCTCTCCTTCCTCCCCCCCATCCAGCCTATTCCGGACCTCCCCCGCCGCCGAACCCTCCCCAATTTTTCCCCCTCCTGGTACCCCCCCTTCGACCTCTTCATCTCCCTCTCCCAGTACACCCGGGGCATCCCCCCCCGGGCCCGTAGGTCGCTCCTGATCCCCCACAGCCTTCCCAGCAAGGGAAACTCCATCATCCCCCAAACCTTCCTCTTCGACCACCTCTTTCTGACAGGCCCTCTCCTGGAAGAGCTGTTTCAGGAAGCCCTCGAGAAATGCCCTCCCCCGCAAAGGCCGAAGACCAGAGCCCACCGGGCCGGTTACCCAAAGAGCGACTCTCTCTTCTCTGCGCCCCCGGCGAGAAGGGCGAAGGGCCAGCGCCCGGCGCTCCTCTACGCCCCCGCCTACGAGCCCCGTACCTCCCTGGACCTTTACGGAGAAGAGATCGTCCGCGTCCTTCTTGAAGAGGATGTGAACCTCTGGGTCAGGCTCCACCCCATGTATTCAAACCCTCTGTGGATAGAGAGAATCGGTGTCCATTGGTCGGCTCGGCTGGAAGAACGCTTCTCCTCCCACCCCCGCTTCCACATGGACGACTCGTCCGATTCCTACATCCGGCTTCGGGAAACGGATCTTCTGATCACCGACGTGAGCGGAGTGGCCCTGGAGTACTGTCTCTTGAACAGGGGGCCTATCGTCTACATCGACTGCCCCGGGTTCTTCTCTCAGACCCTTCCGGAGATGTTCGGCCTTACCTGGAGAGATCCTCAGAACGACGACCGAGTCAACGTAGGCCGCCATACCGGCAGAGTCACGGACCTAGAGGGCTTGGGCCGATCGGTCAGGGAAGCCCTCGCCAACCCCGGAGAGGGCTCCGAAGCCCGCAGGGCCTACAACAACCGACTCCTCTTTCATCCCGGAGAGGGAACGGGGAACTACCTCCGTCTCATCGACGAGATCTTGGCGGACCACTTTGGATAGGAAGAACCAATTCCTCGCCAACCTCTCGTCCAACCTGCTTCAATACGCCCTCTCCCTGGGGACCAACTTCCTTCTGGTCTCCTTCATGGTCCGCAGGATCGGGATAGAAGCAAACGGGCTCTGGATCCTCCTGACTGCGCTGGCGGAGTACCTCTCCCTTCTGGACATCGGCCTCTCCAACGCCTTCCTCAAGTTCATCAGCGAGAGTCGGGGAAGGGCGGATGAGGGGGAGACCGCCGGCCTCTACCGCTTCTCCCTCTTCTACTACCGGCTGGCCTCCCTCTTCTCCCTCACCTTAGGTCTCCTCCTGGTCTGGGGGTTACCCTCCCTCTTCACCATCCCCCAGGGCTCCCTCTCCATGGCGAGAACAACCTTGTCTCTCCTAATCTTCGAGGCCTCCCTCAACCTCCTCCTCTCGCCGGGGAGGATTCTCCTCCAGAGCTTTCACCGCTTCGACCTGATCAACCTCGGCCTCTCCCTCAAATGGCTGATCCGCTTCCTCCTCTTCCTGGGGATTCTCTTTCTCTCACCCTCTCTCCCCGCCCTGGCCGCGGCGAACTTATCGATCAACTCGGTTCTCTGGCTTGTTCTCGCTTATCAGGGCTCGAGGCTGATCCGCTTCAAAAGCCATGGGGTCACAACCCTCCTGTCGGCCCAGAGGAGAAGGACCCTCTTGCGCTACACCCTCTGGGTTCTCCTCTCCATGGTCGCCAACAGGCTCTTCTACTATATAGACTCCCTGGTGATCGGGATCTTTCGAAGCAGTAGGGAGATCTCTTTCTACTACTCCGCCTGGAAGATCGTCGAAATCGTCCGAGGTGTCGGGCTGGCGCTGATCCCCTTCTTCCTTCCCTTGGCAAGCGAAATGGAAGCGGCCAAGGAGGAGAGGAAGATTCCCCTCCTCTTCTTCCAGGGAATGCGCCTGATCACCCTCTTCACCTTTCCCATGATCGCCTATTTCTCGGTCTTAGGGGACCGTTTTCTCCTCCTCTGGGTGGGGCCCGAGTTCCTCTCCTACTACCCGCTCATCCCGATTCTTCTCCTCCCCCAGGCCGGGATTCTCACCTTTCTGCCCTCCTCCTCGATCTGCTTCGGAATCGACCGCCACCGTCCCTTCATCCTCTACTCCCTCCTCTCTTCCCTCCTCAACCTCACCGTCTCCCTCTTGCTGGTGAAGCCCTTCGGAATCTGGGGAGTCGCCTGGGGGACAACGGTCACACTGCTCCTCTGCTTTCTCTTCGATCTCTTCTTCCACCCCTGGTTGATCGGATTCCCCCGCAGGGAGTACCTGAGAATTCTGGGCAGGGGAGGGCTCTTCCTCCTCCTCTCGGCAACCCTCTTCCTCCCCTGGAGAGGGCTCCGGTCGACCCTGCTCTCCTTGGTCCTTCCCCTCCCCCTCTTCCCTCTGGGGCTCTTTCTCGGAACACTCCTGCTCTACACCCGCCGGGAACGGGAAGAGATGTTCCACTGGTTGAGCGGCTTCCTCCTTCACCTCTTGGGGAAAGGGAACAACAGCGCCCAGAGGGAGTAGATCCACCCCTTCGGGTGAGAGGGATCCGAGAGGAGGGCCCTCCAGGAGTAGTGGCGGAAGAGTCTCCTATCCCCGCTCTCCCGGGCGTGGTAGGCGGCCAGTCTGAGGAGGCGGCTCCGTTTTTGCCTAAGCAAATCCAGGGTTTCCGAATCCCTCTCCCGGGAGAGCCACTTGTTCACAAGCGCCTCTTCGGGGACCACTATTTTCAGACCGCTACCGGAGATATTCTCCCCATGGGACCTCTTTAACACCGTCTCCTCTCCCAGGAGGCGAAGCCTCGCCCCTGAGCGGAGGAGCCGAAGCCAAAGGTCGTAATCTTCCACGACCCGAAGGGCCTGGTCCTCATCGAAGCCGCCGACGCTCTGGAAGGTCTCCCTCTTCACCAGGACCGCCGAGGTGATGAGGCCGTTCTCCCAGAGTAGCGCTTCGAAGGGACTCCCTTTCCGGCGGGGAAGGTGGGCCTTCAGGGGAGTACGGCCTCCCTCCTGGTCCACCAGGACCGCATCGCCGCAGAGGAGATCCTCTTCGGGGTTCTTCTCGATCTCTCCCGCATAGAGAGCCAGCGCCCCCTCCAAGAGAAGATCGTCGGAGTCGAGAAAGAGAAGGTACTCCCCCCTCGCCTGGGCGGCCCCCCTGTTGCGGGCCGCCGCGGGCCCGCGGTTCTCCTGGAGGATCAGGCGAATCTTCTCACCGAAGCCCGAGAGAACCTCTCGGGAGCCATCGGTAGAGCCGTCGTCGACGACGATCACCTCCCAGCCACTCCCTCCCTGGTGGAAGACCGACTCCACCGCTTCGGCCACGAAGCGCCGGTAGTTGAAGTTGGGAATCACGACGCTGATCACGGGGTCACTCTCCATGGGCGATCTCCCTGTAGACGCTCCTTACCCTTTCCACCACCCTCCGGGGAGAGAAGTTCTCCTCCCAGAGTGAGGCCGGGACTTCCCCCCCGGAGAGGGCCCGTGAAACCGTCTCCAAAAGCCCCTGGGGAGTGGTCTCCCCGATGTAGTAGACACCCTCCCCGTCCCGGAAATAGTCGGGGATCACCCCCACCGGAGTGACCGCGCCGGGGATCCCCGCCGAGAGGGCCTCGAGCAAGACCAGAGGAAGACCTTCCCAGAGAGAGGGAAGGAGGAGAAGGTCGATCTTGCGGTAAAATTCGGCCACATCCTCGCGGAAAGGCTCCACAAAGACCCTCCCTGGGTACCTTCTTCCCTCCCTTTTCAACTCCTCCTCCAGGGCTCCCCTCCCGCAGAAGGTCAGGGTGTACCCCTCGGCGACAAAGAGGGGAAGTGCTTCGATCAAGCGGTCGACACCCTTCCTGGAGGTAAACTCGCCGAGGAAACCGAGACGGTTCCCCCTCTCCCCCTTCGGGAGGGGAGAAACCCTTCGCACGAAGGGCGGAACGAGGCGGATTCTCTCCTCCGGATAGTCCACCAACTCCCGGTATGGCCCTACCCAGGAGGGACCAAGGAGGAGAAGCCTGCTTGCTGAAGGCTGTACCCTTCTCAGGAGCCAGCGAAGCCTGAAGGGACCCTCCTCGGAAGGGAAGAAGGGCAGGTGCTCCGTCACCACCGTGGCGGCCTTCTCCCTGGAGACGATCCAGAGGGGAAGAAGGCTCTCGTACCTCCCGCCTTTGTGGAAGTGGACGATGTCAGGCCTCTCCCTGCGAACCCTCTCCCTCAGGCGGTAAAGGGCGCTCAGGTCCCGACTGCTTTGCGCAACCCCCCGGGAGACCGTCACACCCCGCTCTCGAAGAGAGGCCGCCCAGGAATCGAGATCCGTAGAGGGGTGAAGCCAGAGGAGAGGGTCCTCTCCCAGCGTCTTCAGCTCTAGGGCCAGGGTCTCCACATGGCGCAGGACCCCCCCCAGGAGGGGCGGATAGGCGTAGAGCCAAATTTTCACTCTCTCTCCTCCTCTCCCCCTATGGTAGCACCGAAAGGGAAAAAGGAAGAGGCCCTTTCACGCGCCCTCCCCTTGCGAGGATTCTCATCTCTTTTAAGCCTTGTGGAGAGGGATCACCTCGTCCTTTTCCTGTCAACCCCCAGGCTCTCCGCCAGGGGTTTCAGCTCCCCCAAGTCAGGGTAGCGGCGGTCCGCCTCCTCCAACAACCGGAGAACCTCCCACCAGCGCCCCTCCTTCCCGTAGACTCCCACCGCCACCCTGTAGGAGGTCAGAGAGATCGGATCGTCTCTCAGGAGCCGCTCCGCACAAGCCAGGGCCCTCACTCCCTCCCCTCTCTCCTGAAGGGAGGAGCACTCCACAGAGCGGGCCACGGTGTTGAAGGGGACCAGGGAGAGAGCTTTTTCGGCCTTTCTCGCCGCCTCCGCCTTGTCCAGGGGGTAGAAGAGTTTGGCCTCGGTGCCCCATTGGTCGGAGAGGAGGAGGGGAAGGGAGATGAGAAGCAACAGGGCTAAGCCGATCCTGGAGAGAGGGGAGAGGAGAACGGGTTTCCTGGTTGATGTCTCCGTGAGAAAGGCCCCCAGGAGAAGAGCGGCCAGAAACCCCATGGAGGCGAAGAAGAGACCGATATCCACGAGGTTGTAGACCAGAAGGGCGGCCAAGGATCCCAGGAGGGCGAGGAGCTCGGGGCTCTTCTCCCCCCTTTTGACCCTTTTCAGGAGAAGAAGGAGGCCGATCAGAAGGGGGAGGAAGAGGAGGAGCCCCCCTTCGGCGAGAATCTGAAGAAAAAAGTTATGGGCATACTTGGAACGGGGATCTCCGGAGTGGAGGAAGAGAGAGGAGTAGGGACCGAAGTTCCCCAGCCCCACCCCGGTCAGGGGGGCCAGGAGGAACTCCTCTAGGGCGACCCTCCAGTGGGCCATCCTGAGCGTCAAGGGGGAAAGGTTCAGGAGTTCGCCGCTCCGGAAGAAGGAGATGAGGAGCCCTCCGGAGAAGAGAAGGGAGGCGGAGGAGACGGCGACGACCTCCTTCGTCTTCCTCTCCGCCGAGGAGAAGAGAAAGAGGACAAGCGCGACGGCCCCGATCTCCAGGAGGGAGCCGAAGGATTTGGCCAGGGCGATGGTCAGTGCGAAGAGGACCAAAGCCGAGACGCCGATCCACCTCCTTTTCCGACGAAGGGCCCAGAGGAGCAGGAAGGGGAGGAGGACCGTCAAGAACCCGGCGAACTGTGTGGAAAGGGAGAAGAGAGACTTGAGCCTGATCTGGTGGGATTGGAAGAGAACCATCCGGCCCACATCCGTGTTCAGCCCCTTCAGGGATGCCAGGGCCTCCGCGTTCCGGGGGAAGAGGAAGAGGGCGTGGACGAAGGCGTAAGAGACATGGAAGAGAAGGAGGGGGAGAAGGTACCGGGGAAGCTCCCCCAGGGGGATCCGGAAGGAGGGGTAGAGGCTGGTGAGAAGGAGGAGAACCCAGAAGAGGAGCGTGAAGAGGAGGGGGAAAAAGAGAGGGGTACGGGAGAGGGCGAGGGCCACTCCGAGGGGGAGAAGGAGGAGGAGAGACTCCCCTCTCCAGAGCGATTCCACCCGAGGCGAAGCCAGGAGGTAGAGGGCTAAGATCAAGACGCCCCCTACCAGGACTTCCCTGAAGAGCTCCGCCGGGAAGAGAACCGGAAGAAGGTAGAGGAGAAAAAAAAAGAGGGAGAGGAGCCTGCGGCTCCCCTCCCCCATAAGGCTTTCTTTCAAGAAACGGCTCTGTTAGTTCTGCCTCGGACCGTAAGTAAAGGCGCCGTTGGAGTAGACCATGTCACGTTCAAAATCGGCGATCTTCGTAGGAGGATCGTAGATAGTAGACGAACCCGGCCAAGCAAAGGCGGCGTTCTTCCCGGCGGAACCCACGGAGTAGTCATCGTTGGTTGCCGTATACTGGTAAGCGTGGCTCCACTGATCGTTGTCGGCAAACTTCTTGGTGTAAAAGGGGAAAATGAAGGGCTTAATTGCGGCGATCGTGGTTCCCTGAACGGCGATGCCCCAATCGGACATGTAGTTGTCCACGGACATACCGATGTTTCTCATGTCCTCCATAGTGGCTTTCATCTTCGCCTTCTGGATAGCGGTCAGCAGGTTCGGCGTCATGATCATGGCCAGAATGGCGATGATGGCCACGACGATCATCAGCTCGATCAGCGAGAATCCCTTGTTCTTCCTTCTCATAAGAGCCTCCTTATAGGTTGTGTTTGATTCATTCAATCAAAGAACCGTGCCAACACTTCTTCCCTTGTCGGTTCAGGCTTTGAGCGGAGGGTCACCATAGAAGTGACATTTTTTGGCACAAAGGAGGTCTTTTTTTGGTCGTCAGGGGTCATCCTTTCCCGCCTTTCTGGGAGGGCGGAGCCCTTCTTGCTCCACGCTCTCCCCCTAGGTATAATGTTTCATGAGCAAGTGGAAACAGGGGCTCCCCCTCCTTCTGATCCTTCTTCTCGCCCTCCTTCTCTACCTTCCGGGGCTCGGTTCCGACTATATCACCGACGACGCCGTCTTCGTCCGGGACAACCTGAGGCTGAAGATGGAGAAGACCCCTTGGGGGGCCTTCTCCTCCGGTTATTGGAGCTACTCGGGAGCCTACAGGATCTACGACTACTACCGTCCCCTGGTTCTCCTCTCCCTCTGGACCGACCAGCACCTCTACGGAGGCCGTCCCTGGGGTTTTCACCTCTCCAACATCTTCCTTTTTCTCCTTCTGCTCCTCTCCTTCCACCTCTTCCTACGTAAGGCCCTGGACACCCCTCCCCCCACAGCCCTTCTCGCGACAGCCTTCCTGGCCTTCCACCCCCTCAACGCCGAGAACATCGTCTGGATCGTCGGAAGGAACGAGATCCTCTACCTGGTCTTCGGCTTTCTCTTCCTCTCCCTCTGCGCCCTTCAGGCCAAAGCGCCCTCCAAGAGCCGCTTCCTAGGAGCCCACGCCCTCTTCTTCCTGGGGTTGCTCAGCAAGGAGACCTTCCTGGTCTTCCTCCCCCTCCTGATCGTTCTGGACCTTCTGGTTCTGAAGAAGCGACGCCCTCTCTTCCTCCTCTCCTTCCTCCCCCCCCTCCTCCTCTTCTTCGGGATTCGCCGGATCGTCGTCCCCCACCTATCGGTCCTCTCCGAACCGGGAGCCCTCCCTCTACAGGCGGCCAGGGTCCTCTCCTCCTTGGGCTACTACTTCCAGACCTCGGTTTTTCCTCTCTTCTACCCCCGAACCTTCGAGGTTTACGACTACCAACCCTGGTTTTCCATCCTCCTGGGAGCCCTCGCCCTCCTCCTGGGGTCGACGCTTCTCCTCATCGCCCTGAAGAGGCGTTTCCCCCTCCTCGGCTTCTGGCTCCTCTACTCGGGAGGCTTCCTCCTCTTTCTCAGCCTCTTCTCCCTCCGGTTCTTTTTCCCCTCTACGGCCCGTTACCTGACCGCACTGACACCCCCTCTGGCCTTCGCCATGGCCACCGCCCTGAGCGCCCTGCGGAGGCCTCTGGCCTCCCTCCTCTTCTCTCTCTTTCTCCTCCTCTCTCTCCCCCAGATCCTCTTCAACCACTACCTCTTCGCCGACACCCTCAGGTACAACGAGTTCATGGTCTACCACCACCCCAGGGCCCACTTTCACAGGCTCACCCTCGCCTTCGATCTCCTTCAAGAGGGACGGACCCTTGAGGCGATGAAGGCGCTGAAACCCTTGAAGAGGGCGAAGATGCACCGGCTCAACGCCCTTTTCTACCACCTCTGGCAGAGCCGGTTTCTGACACGCCAGGGGGCCTACGGCCCCGCCCTCAAAGAACTTCAGGAGGCCAACTTCCTGATCCGCAACACCACCGAGAAGGGTTGGATCATGACCCAACTGGTGGAGATCTACCAGAACCTCGGCGACTTTCCCCGGGCCGAAGGGTTCCTGAGAGAGTATTTGAGAACCAAGAGGACCTACGAGCTAGAGGAGAGGCTGCGGCGGCTCCTCCTCTCCCAAAGCCGCTGGGACGAGGCCGAAAAGGTGGAAACCGCTATGCGGGAGAAGTACGGATACTTCTCCGGCTTAAGAGCCAAAGATCTGAGAAGGGCCTTTACCACGGGCGGTCCGAAGGAGAGACTTCTCTTCTACAGGGAGTACCCCAACCCCGTCCGGGCCCTGGAGATTCTCAACCAGGACTCTCTGAGAGCCGATCCCTTCTCCACAGACCTTCTCCGTCTCGAACTCCTCTACCGCTCAGGCCGGGCAGAGGAGGGGGGCGCCCTTCTGAAGCGGATAACCGAAGAGAACAAGCTCCTCCCCGAGAGGCTCAACCTCCTCGGCTCCCTTCTCCTCTCCGGCTTAGCCCGCCCCACGGAAGCCTCGTCTCTCTTTCGCCGCTCTCTCTCCCTGCGGGAAGACCCCCGGGTTCGTCAAACTCTCCGCTACATCTCCCTCCTCGACCAATGAGGCTCCCTGAACGGCTCCCCCTCCTTGTGTGCACCGTCCCTCTGCTCCTCTATGCGGCGACACTCTCGGCCAACTTCAACTTCGACGGAACCGTCTTCGCCCTCCTCCTCCGTCAATCCTTGGCCGTAGGCTCCCCTTTCTCTCACCTCCATTTTCAGCACCTCCTCTACGGTCCGGCGACATTCCTCTTCGCCCGACCTCTCCCGGTGGACCCCCTCAGGGCCCTTCAGCTCTTCGGATGGGGCGTCACGGGGCTCTCCCTCTTCCTCTTCGCTTCCGCCCTCTCCAAGAGGTCTCTTTCCCCCTCCCTCCGGACAGGGGCCTCCCTTATCCTCGGTCTGAGCTTTACCTTCTGGTCCGCCGGAACCGATGCTGAAGTTCACTGCCTCTCACTCCTCTTCGTCTGTCTGGCCCTCTATCTCTACCAGTCGGGCCGGGAGAGGTGGGCCGCCTTGGCTCTGGGCCTGACCCCCTTAGCCCACGTTCTCAACCTCGCTCTCGTGGCAGGAGCCGCGGGAGAGCTTCTCTACCGGAAGAGGAAGAGGGCCTGGCACATCCTCTTCCCCCTGACTCTCCCTTGGGCCCTTCCCTACGGGGTCCTCACCCTCCCCTCCCTCTGGAGGGGAGAGAGACCCCTCCTCCTCCGCCGCACAGACACCTCCTTCTTTCATACCCCCGGACTCTCTACCCCCTGGCAAGACCTCCTCTCATTGGGACGTCTCTTCATCGAAGGTCCCTGGGCCATCCCTTTCACCCTTCTTCTCCTGCTCTCCCTCCTCTTTCTCTTCCGAAGAAGGGGAGAGGGGTCGATCCTTCTGGCCCTGTGGCTCTCCCTCTCCCTCCTCTTTCACCTCTTCTGGGAGCCCGGAAACCCTGAGTTGAAGAGTCCCCTGGTGGTTCCTCTAACCCTGGGGCTTCTCTCCCTTCTCTCCTCGAAAAAGGCTCTTCGGCCGCTCTTTCTTCTCCTTCCTCTCCTCCTCTTCTCCCTTCAGCTCCCCCGGTTCTGGCAAAACCACGACCCCGCCAACAACAGGGATCTCCAGAGGGCCTTGGCCATAGAACGGCTCACGGAGCCGGAGAGCCTCCTCCTCATCGGGGGGAGCCCGAAGGGATACCAGAGGGGAAAGGCCTATATCCCCTACTTTTCCAGACGCGTCCTCCTCCTTCCCGAGACCTTTCCCGGAGACCTCACCACCGAGGAGGGGAGGCTCTCTTTGAGGCGGACACTGGACGGAATCGCCAAGAGCCGTCCCCTCTACCTTCTGGACGACCTCTTCTTGGGCGGACCTCTCCGGAGAGAGGAGTTCTCCTCCTCTCTGGAGGGGCTCTCGGACAAGGAGTGTCTCACAGCCCTTGCCCCCTTCCGACTCTACCGATACAGGGAAAAGACCCCATGAAGAAGAGAGCCCTTCTTGAGACCCTCTCCCTTCCACTCCTCTCCTTTCTCCTCCTTCTTCCCCTCCTGGGGTACGGCTTCCTGAGCGACGACTTCCCCCTGATCGTCGCAAACCCCCGGCTCCAGAGCTGGAGCCTCTTTTTCCAGAACCTTCTCACCCCCTTCTTCTCCTTTCCCACCAACCCCCAACTCCACTACTGGAGGCCGGCGACCCTCCTCTCCTACGCCCTGGAGCTCCGTCTTTGGGGAATCTCCCCCTGGGGATTCCACCTCACCAACATCCTCCTCCATACCGCCAACACCCTTCTCCTCTACCTCCTCCTCAAGCGCTTCCGCCCCGAAGGACCGCTCCCCTGGACCGCCTCCCTCCTCTTCCTCCTCCATCCCGCCCACGGGGAGAACATCGCCTGGATCTCCGGACGAACCGACCTTCTCGCCTTCCTCTTCCTCGCCCTCTCCCTCCTCTTCCGGCTGGAGTATGAGGAGCGGAAGAGAGGGCTTTCCATCTCGCTCCTCTTCTTCACCTTGGCCCTCCTAAGCAAAGAGGCGGCCCTTCTCTTCCTCCCTCTCCTCTTTCTCCTCTTCCCCTCCAAGGGCCTCAAGAACCGCCTGCTTCTCCTCCTCCCCTACCTCTCCCTCCTTCCCCTCTACCTCTTTCTCCACCAGAAAGCCGCCTCCACGCTCGCCCTGAATAGGGGCCTTCTATGGGCGGACATCCCCCTGGCCCTTCGCTCCGCGGGAGCCTACGTGAGGATCCTCCTCTTCCCCAACCTTCCCGCTCCCTACTTCCCCATGGGAGAGCTCACAGTCCACCCCCTTCTCTACACCCTCTCAGGACTCTGCGGGATCTCTCTGATCCTTTTGATTATCCGTTTTAGGAGGGAATTTCCCCTGACCTTTCCTGGGCTCTCCCTCCTCCTCTTCCTCCTCCCCTCCCTCTTCCCCCGGTTTCTCCCCACTTGGCCCCCCATCGCCCCCCGGTTCGCCTACCTAGCCTCCCCTCTGGCGGCCCTCTTCTTCACCGAACTGGCGCTCTGGGCCTTCAAGAGGGGGCTTCGGATTCCCGCATTCCTTCTCCTCCTCTTTCTGATCTTCTCCTGGGGTACCCTCCTCCGCCTCCACCTCCCCTTCTTCCGGGACGACGACACCTACATCCGAACCATGAGCCTCCGCTACCCTGACGAGGAGTCCTTCCTCTTCCAGCTCTCTTTCAAAGAGGCCCAGAGAGGGGATCTCCGGAAGGCCCTTCTCCTTGTCGACAAGGGCCTGGCCCTGAGTCCCTCCAGCCCTTGGGTCGACTTCTCCCGAAAGGGACGAACCCTCAGGGCCAACATCCTCATCCTCCTCGGCAGAGAGGCGGAGGGTGAGCAGGAGGTCGAGAGGCTTCTCAGGGCTACTCCCTCTCCGGAAGAGGGGTACTCCCTTCACCTCTTACGGGCCATTCTCCTGGAGAGAAGGGGCGACGGGGAGGGAGCTTTGGAGGAGTTGACCCTGGCCGGAAGGCTTGGGAAGACCCCGGAGCTGCTCCTTCGAACCGCTCGGTTCCAGAAGAGGGTGGGAAGGGGGGAAGAGGCCCTTCGCTCCCTTGAGGAGGCCCTCAATCTGGGGCTGGATCCGAAGATCGCCGAGAGGGAGAGGGTAGAGATCCAGAATCGAAGAGAGTCTGAGAGAGAATAAGAATCCTTTGGATCGCTTCTTATCAGACCCGGTTCGATCCCGATCTTCCCTTACAGGAGAGAGCCGCCGCTCTTTTACCCCCGGAGGAGAGTGTCCACATCCTCGATGTCGGCGCAGGACCCTTGACCTGCCTGGGAAAGAGAGCGGAAGGGAAACGGCTCACCATAACGGCCGTCGATCCCCTGGCCGACGAGTACGACAAGATTCTCAAAAAGCACGGCATCCAGCCCCTGGTCAGAACCAGGAAGCTCGCCGCTGAAGAGCTCACACAGGCTTTTCCCGTGAACACCTATGACCTGGTGTTCGCACGCAACTGCATCGACCACTCCTACAACCCTGAGAGAGCCATCTTGGAAATGATCAACGTTGTCAAGAGGGGGAGGTACGTCTTACTTGAGCACCTGCCCAACGAAGGGAAAAGTGAAAACTATCAGGGGCTCCATCAATGGAACTTCTCCTCCTCGAAGGAGGGTGATTTCCTCATCAGTTCAAGACGTAAAAGCGTTAACATGACCAAGAGGTATGCCCACCTCTGTACCATAACCTGCGACATCGTGAACACAGGAAAAGGCGGCGACTGGCTGATCACAAGGATTCTTAAAAAATGAGAGGCCCACGGATTGGAAAACCCCTCAGAGGAGAAGTTTCTCCTTGAGCACCCCCTCCACGAGAGGCTTGTAGCGACCTCCCTCCCTCTTCGCCAGGGACTCCAGGAGGACGATGCCCTCTTGACGTCTCCCACACCGGATCAGACTCTCCCCTCTGAGGGCCTCCTGAAGGGGAGTGGACGTCTTCCCGAGAAGGTCGGCGGCTCCGCAGAAGTCCCCCAAGCCGAAGGCCTCCTGGGAGAGCCGCCAAGGATCAAGAGCCTCCAGACGCCTTCTCTCCTCTTCCCAAGGGCCGGAGAACCCTCCCGCCGAGGCGGCCCTTTTCGCCCGTTCCCACTCCCCTCGATGGGACCAGAACCGGGCCACCCTCTTCCACCCTTCCACTCCTCCCTTCAAGGAACGCCAACACTCTTCGGCCCTCTCCCCTTGACCCTGGGCGAGAAGGAGCCGTAGCAACAGGAGGTTCCGGGACTCCCTGGCCCTCGGCGTCAGGGAGAGGCCCCCCAGGGCACCGATCCACTCTTGGACCCCTGAGTAATCGGCTTTCTTGAAGAGGATCTCCCCCTTGAGGAGGCCTATGGCCGTGGCGGTCTCCCTCTGAAAATTGCCCCTCAGAGCCTTGTCGAGAAGAGAGTCCGCCTCCCGGTAACGGCCTGCCTCGTAGTGGGCCCGGCCGGCCTGGTAGGCCAGGAAGGAGTTCCCGGGAGCCTTCCCGTAGTGAACCATCCAGAAGCTCACGTCGCTCCGGTAATCGAGGATCCGCAGGAAGAGGACGGGAAGGTAGGAGAGGAGGAGAAGGACCGTCAAGACTCTCATCGGCAAAGGCTTGAACTCCTTCAACACCGTCCCTCCCATCCAGAGGCAACCGAAGAAGGGAAGGGCCAGATACCGGGTGGAGAGGCCGAAGGGGTAGATGGGCGTGAAGGAGAGGAGGAGGTACCCCCCTAAGGGGAGAAGAAGGAAGAGGAGGGGCAGAGCCTCCCGAACCTTCTCCCAAGAGAGCCTCCCCGGTCCGAGGGTCTTAAGAAGCCACAGGAGGGAGAGGGAGAGCAGAAGGAGGGCGAAAAGGAGGGTCAGAGGGAGAGAGAGCCGGTCCAGGGGCTCGAACATTCCCCGACCGTAGGGGAAGAGAAGCCACCCCGAGTAGTAACCCAGGGCCTTGAGAGCTCCCTCCAGGGGATGGGCGGGAAAAAAGAGGGAGGGCCCCCCGCCACCGGTCATCCCCTTCCGGAAGAGAAAGAAGAGGGCGGTCCAGAAGAGGTTGGCCCAGTGAAGGGGCCAGAGGGGATGACGGTCCCTCTTGAAGAGATCGTAGAGGAAGAGAAGGGGGAGCCAGAAGAGGAAGGCCTCCTTGGAGAAGATCCCCCCCAGGAAGGCGAGGGAGGAGAGGGCGGCCCAGAGCGGCCTGTTCCCTTTGAGGGAGCGTTGAAGGGTCGTCAAGGCCAGGAAGCCGAAGAGGAGGAGGAGAAGGTCAGCCCGACCGACGATCCAAACGATGTTGTCCCCCTGGAGAGGGAAAAAGGCGAAGAGGGCCGTCAAGGCTCCGGCCAGACTCTGACCCATCCCCTCCCGGCGGAAGAAGAGGTAAAGAAGGGGGAGAATCCCGCAGAAGAGGAGGATGTTCACCTCCCGAAGTCTCGCCGGATGAAGGCCCCAGAGCCGGGCCTCCCCCATCCAGGAGAGGGTCAGCAGAGGGCGGTAGTAGTCCTCACCTGGCTTGACCATCCCCAGAGGCTCCCAATACCCCATGAAGAGGGCCTTCGAGAGGGGCGCCTGAGCGGTTAAGATGGGGTTCTGCTCAAGCTGGAGACGGTCGTCCCAGAGGAGGGGATAATTCCGGGTCTTTTGGTAAAACGAGGCGACGGCGATGAGAAGGATCAAGAGGAAGAGAGTCTCTCTGCTTTTCATGGGATCTCGAAGAGTTCCATCTTCCCCCTCTTCCAGAGGGGTTTCTTCTGGAGGGAGAGGGAGAGGAGAAGGTCGGTCTCCCGTCTTCCCCACCCCTTGTAGAGGGCGCCTATCCGCTCCAGTTCTCCGAAGTGGACGAAGAGGTGTGTGTAGCCTCTCCCTTTCAGACCCTGGAGGTAGTCGTCAGAGGTGAGGCACCGATCGAAAAGGTCCCTCTCCGGAAGGTAGTCCAGGGCCGAACCGATCTGAAAGGGGCGGTGAAGGGAAAAGCTTCGGCCCTCCCCTAAGATCAGGATGCGGCTGGTCCGAGGGAGGCTCTTGTTGATCCAGCGGTAAAGCGCTGAGGCGGGGAAGCGCTCCTCAAGGAACTCCCGCTCCGTCTTTGCTCCGCTCCAGAGGGAGGAAGCCGAGAAGACTCTCTCCTGAACCATCAGACCCAGGGCGGAGTGAAAGAGAACCCCCCCGAGAAAGAGAAGACGGAGGAGAAGGGTGGGACGATCTTCCAAGAGATAGGCCACGGGCAGAGAGAGGAGAACGAAGGCGATGAAGAGGAACCTGAGGCTGCCCGTGAAGGGAGTCCCCAGGAGAAGAACGGCCAGGGGGAAGAGGAGCAGGTCCTTGGGAAGGCCTCGCCGCCGGGAGATCAGCAGGAGTGGAAGAAGGGCCAGGAAGAGGGGGCCGATTCCCCCTCCGAAGCCGTAAAACCGATAGGAGAGATCGTAGGGGAGACGAAGAAAATTCCTGAGGTTGCCAACGATCCTTCCCACATCCTTGACCATCACGAGGCTCCTGGAGGGATCCCACTGGGGTGAGGGGAAGAGATTCCCCAAGAAGGGATAGATCGGATTCCCCGTCAAGAGTGCGTTCTTGAGAAGGAGGGGAAGAAGGACCAAGAGAGAGAATCCCCCCGCCGCGGCCACTCTTCGAAACCGCGGGAGAGGAGGGCGGAGAGCGAGGAGCAGGGCGGCCAGGAGGGGAAGGGCGGAAAAATACTTCACCCCTATTGCCAAGGCTCCCGCCAGGGCTCCCCGCTCCCAACGGCCTTTCCGGAGTGCCCGGAAGGCCAGAAAGAGGAAGAGTGCCGCGGGGAGATCGTTCTTAAGGCTTCCCAGAAGGAAGAGGGTCATAGGGAGAGTCAGGAGAAGCAGGGCGAGGTACCCCCGCTCGAGTCTCAGCTCCTTGCGACCGAAGTCCACCACCGTGAGCAGGAAGAGGACCCCCAGGAAGAAGTGGAAGAGGCCGGGAACCCGCTCCCCCAGGGAGAGGGGAAGGAGGAGGAGAACCTCGTAAAAGTTTGAGCTGTTGCTGTAGAGCCAGTTCGGAGTCGCCACGAAACCATGGTGGAGGAGGATGTGGTTGGGAACAGCCAGATGGTAGACCAGAGTATCGTAGAAGGTCGGAGGAAGGGCCGCGTAGAGAAAGGCGGGGAGGATGAGAATTCCCACCCAGAGGGGTCTGTGGAGAAACCGCTTCGCCTCCACCCACAACGCCCGTTTCCCCTCCCCCAGGAAGGGAAGCGGCAAGAACGGGAGGAGAACCCAAAGGCGAAGGGCCCAAGGAGAGACCAAACGGAGGGCCCCGGCGGCGTAGAGGAGGGGCAGTGTAATCAGGACACCGGCCCCGAAGAGTTCGAGAAGGTCGTCGCAGGAAAGCCCCAGGAGCAGGCTCCCCCATTTTCCCCAGAGAATCAGGGAGAGCAGGAGGGTGACTGCGCCGAGTGAGGGGAGGAGAAGAGCGGAAAAGGGTGTCAGGAGGAGGGCGTTGAGGAGGAAGAGGGAGGCGGCCAGAGAGAGAAGGATTCTGACAAGATTCTCACTACGCCCCATCGTTGATCACCCTCCTCTCGTACCCGGAACCGCCCCGAAAGCGGTAGCTCTCTCTCTCGTTCACGGCCTTACCGACAACGGAGCGGAGAATCTTCGCCTCTTCCCTCCGACCTCGGCTCTCCCAGACTTCGGCCAGAGCGGAGAGAGCCGGCCGGTAGTAAGGCTCCGCGCGAAGAGCTTGGAGGAGGAGTCTCTCCCCGGAAGAGGGGTCCCCCCAAGAGAGTTCCCTCTTTCCCCCCTCGGTCAGGAGGAAGGGATCCGCCGGCGAAAGGGCCAAGGCCTTCTCTCGGTAGAACCGGGCCTTCTGTCGAAACAGCTCCCCCTCCCTCCCCAGGGCTGAGAAGGAGAGGCAGAGGGCACGGTACCCTTCGGGCCAGCAGGGGTTGAGAAGGGAGGCGGATTTCACGGCGTTCTCCGCACGTCGCAGGAGCCGAGGATCCCCCTGCCGGTTCCACTCCGCCAGAGTCTCCCTGACCCTGACAGCCTCCCTGGAAAAGCCGAAAGAGGAGAAGCGGCTCTCCCCCAGAGCGGGAGCGAGGGAGGCCAAGAAACAGTAAAAGAGGAGAAGGAGAGCCAAGGGAAACACCTTCGGTCGAGGGCCCTCCCTCTCCCCTCTCGTCAGAGTCCTCCCCCAGGGAATCCAGAAGGGGAAGGAGAAGGTGATGTTCTGGAAGAGGAGGAAGGGGAGGGAGAAGAGGAGGAAGAGGCAATCCGAGGGGCTTCCCCTTCGAAAGGCCCTCACCGTTAAGAAAATGAGAACAAGGCCCAGGAAGATTCCCGGCAAGCCCAGTTCGGCGAAGAGCTGGAGGAAGAGGTTGTGGGGATCGGAGCTTCTCTTGAAGAGCCGTACCTGCAGGGAACGGCGGCCGGAGAGGTACTCCCGGTAGAGGGGAAGGAGGCTCTCTTCGGGAAGCAGAGTCCGGGAGTATTGGTCCGTAAACCCCTGGTAGTTGAAGCCGCCCACCCCCCAGGGGATGTGGGCGACCCCCATCTTCACCGCCGTTTTGGCGATCTCGACCCGACCGAAGCGGAAGGGATCTCCCTGAAAAGACCGGAGGGAGAGCCAACCCAGAAGGGCGACCACTGCCAGAGCCACTAGGGCGGAGAGGGCGATGACCTTCCGAGAGAAGCGGCCCTTGACCCAGGAGAGCAGAAGCCACCCGCCCCCCAGGAGGAGGGCAAGGTAGACGCTCTTGGATTGGGTTAGGAGAAGCCCCGGGAGGAAGAGAGCGGCGACGGAGGGTCTCTCCCTCCAGGCCACCACTCCGAGGAGGAGAACCAAACCCAGGAGGGAGCCGTGGCCGTGGTAGAGAAAAGAGGCCTCCCCTTGCCCTAGGAAGAACATCGTCAGGGGAGTCGCCAGGGCGATGAGGAGGAGGGGCCACCTGCCCTTCTCCCACTCCAGGGGAAGTTGGGATGCGAAGAGGGGGAGGAGGAGGGTGAAAGCGAAGATCAGGGCCTGCCCTTTGAAGGCCGCCGCCGGAACCAGAAGAAGGGCAACCAGGGCGAAGGAGAGGAAGAGCCTCCCGGAGAGGGGGTCCCAAGGCTTGAGATCCTTTCGGTAGAGCCGCCAAACAAGGGAGAGGGCCAGGAGAATCTCGAAGAGAAGGATTCCCCAGGGAGTGGGAAGAACGGGAGAGAGAAGAAGAGCGACCCACAAGAGAGCCCCCTCCACCCTTTCTCCCCTCATCTTTCCAGATGCTCCCAGGCGTTGAGAACCTCCTGCTGAAGCTCAACGCCGAAAGTCTCCTTCACCCTCTCTCTCAGGAGGTCGGAAAGCCCTAGGAAGTCTGCGCAGGTGGCCTCTCCGAGGTTGACGAGAAAGTTGGCGTGCTTTTCCGAGACCCCGGCCCCCCCTACCCTCATACCCTTGGCCCCCACCCTCTCCAAAAGAAAACCCGCAGCCCTTTTCTCCCCGGAGGGGAGGGTGGGGTTGCGGAAGAACGATCCCGCGGACTTCACCTTCGGCGGATTACCGGGAATCTTTTCGAGCCTCTTGAGGATAAACTCCCGACACCTCTGCCGAACCACTGCCGGATCCTCCCTCCTGAGCCTCAGCCGACAGGAGTGGTAGAAGAGAGTGGATGGGGGAAAGGGGCCGTTTCTGTAAGAGACGGAGAGCCCTTCCCTGGAGAGACGCTCCCAACGCCCCTCCCTGAAGAGCGTAAGCTCCTGGACAAGATCGAAGAGCTCCCTTCCGTTCGCCCCGACGTTTCCGCTGAGAGCCCCTCCCAGGGTTCCGGGAATCCCCGCCAGAGGCTCCAGGCCGCTCCACCCGCTTCGGGCGGCCCAGGCGACCAGGGACATCAGTGGGGTCCCCGAGAGGGCTTCGACACCTTCTGGGAGTGGAGTCACTCCCCGAAGGTGGTTCCTCACGACCAAGGCCTGGAAGAGCCCGTCTGGGAAGAGGAGGTTACTCCCCCCTCCCAACCAGAAGAGGGGAAGACCCTCCCTCTCTCCCCGGAGAAGAATCTCGGGAAGCTCCTCGGCCGAGTGGAGTTGGGAGAAGAGCCTCGCCTTTCCGCCCACCTCCAGTGTGGAGAGTGGTGCCAGAGGAACGTTTTCGAAGAAGAGGGGGCGAGGGGTCACGACTCCTCCTTGGCCAGCTTCTTCTTGAGGGCCTCCCAGTAGAGGTACCTCTTCTGAATCTCCTTTTCGTTTCCCAGATCGTTGGGGAGGTAGAACTTGGTCCCCAGGAGCTCCGGGGGAAGGGTTTCCAGGGTCGTGGTCTTCTCCTCGAAGTCGTGGGCGTACTGGTAGCCCTTCCCGTACCCCAGGTCCTTCATGAGAGTGGTGGGAGCGTTGCGGATGGTCATCGGAACGGGGAGGTGGGAGGTCTTTGCGGCCAGGCTCTTGGCCTTCCCTTCGGCAAGGTAGAGGGTGTTGCTCTTGGGGGCCAGGGCCAGGTAGAGGACTCCGTAGAAGAGGAAGATGTCCCCCTCCGGGACGCCGACGATATCGAAGGCCTGAAAGGCGTGGAGGGTGATTTCGAGGGCCTTCGGATCGGCCAGGCCGATGTCTTCGCTGGCCATTCGGATCATCCGCCTCAGGATAAAACGCCGATCCTCTCCGGCCACCACCATTCGGGCCAGCCAGTAGAGCGAGGCGTCAACATCGGAGTTTCTCACACTCTTGTGGAGGGCGGAGATCGTATCGTAATGGCTCTCCCCGTCGCGGTCGTAGAAGGGAACCCCTTCGCTCATGAGACGCTCCAACTCCTGGGGGGTGATCGTCTTCTCTTTCCCCGCCTTCAGGGCCATGTCCAAGGCGTTGAGAGCGGAGCGGATGTCTGAACCGTAAGCCTTCTCCAGGAAGTCTTTGGCCTCGGAGGTGAGTTCTTTCCCCTCCTCCTCGCGGAGCAACTCTTCGGCCCGGTCTAGAACCCGTCTCCTGGCCTCTCCATCCAGGGCCTTGAGGACGAAGAGTTTCACCCGGGAGAGGAGGGCCTTGTTGACCTCGAAAGAGGGATTCTCCGTGGTGGCCCCCAAGAGGATCACCGCCCCCTTCTCCACATAGGGGAGAAAAACGTCCTGTTGGGCCTTGTTCAACCGGTGAATCTCGTCCACGAAGACGACGGAGCTCTTCCCGTTGAAACCGTACATCTGCTGGGCGGTCTCGCAGAAGCCCTTCACCTCCTTCAGGTTGAAGGTGGAACCGGTGCACCGGAAGAGGGGAAGGCTCAACCGGCCGAGGTAGATCTCCACCAGGGAGGTCTTTCCACAACCCGGCGGCCCCCAGAGGAGGAAAGAGAGGGGAATCCCCTGCTCGACGAACTCCCTCAGGGCCCCCCCCTCGCCGCAAAGCTGATCCTGACCGACGATCTGATCGCAGTTTTTAGGGCGCAGCCTTTCGCTGAGAGGGGGTTTCATCACTCCATCATAGCAAAAAGAGGACCCTCCGGAAAGCGGGAAGAGAATCCCCTGCCAGGAGCTCCCCACTCTGGCCTCCAAGAGCGACTTCAAAGTGACTCCGTTCCCTAAGCCCTTTCACGGCCCGCAGGCCCGGGACCGGAGGGAACGGCGTTGACAGGAGAAGCCCTTTCAGGGATAATGGCCTTCGAGGTGAAAGGTGAATTCCCGCTTCTTTATTAAGACTTACGGTTGTCAGATGAACGTCAACGACTCGGAAAAGATGGCCGGCCTTCTGGAAAGCCGTGGCTGGACTCAGGTCTATGCCGAGCGTTCCGCTTCCCTCTTCATCGTCAACACCTGCGCGGTGCGAGAGAAGGCGCAGGAGAAGCTCTTCTCCTATCTGGGCAGACTGAAGCGGTACAAGGAGCTGGATCCGGCTTGTACCATCGTCGTCGCAGGTTGCGTCTCCCAGCTTCTGAAGGAGGAGATTCGCCGCCGCGCCCCCTTCGTTGACCTCCTCTTGGGAACCAACGCCTACCCAAGGCTGTTGGAATACCTTGACCAACGCGGGGAATCGAATTTCCGGCTCTCCCGCCATTGGAACGAGGTCACCTCTCTCCACCGGCGAAGCTCCTTCTCGGCCTTTCTCTCCATCATGGAGGGGTGCGACAACTTCTGCTCCTACTGTGTCGTCCCCTTCACCAGGGGGAGGGAGAAGTCCCGCCCCCTCTCCCTGATTCTCCGGGAGTTAGACGAACTTTCGGCCCAAGGGTACAAAGAGGTCGTTCTCCTGGGGCAGAACGTTGACGCCTACCTGGATCCTGAAAAGGGGGGCGGTTTCGCAGACCTCCTGGAGGTTGTCGCCCAGCGAAGCGGGGCCTCCTGGATCCGTTTTCTCACCTCCCATCCTTCCAAGTTTTCCTTGAGAATCGCCGAAGTGATGGCCCGAAACGACAAGATCTGCCGCGCCCTCCACCTCCCCTTTCAGGCCGGATCGGACAGAATCCTCTCCCTCATGAACAGAGGCTACTCCAAGGCGGAATACCTTTCCCTCGTCAAGGCCATCAAGGAAAGGGTTCCCGACATCGCCATGGCCGCCGATATCATCGTGGGCTTTCCCACCGAAAGGGAAGAGGATTTTCTCGAGACCATGGAGATCGTCGAAGAGGTTCGTTTCGAGAACATCTTCTCCTTTCTCTACAGCCCCCGGCCGGGAACAAAGTCTTCGAAGATGGAGGACGATGTTCCCCCCTCCGTGAAGGGGGAGAGGCTGATCCGCCTCCAGGAAAGGCAGAAGGAGATCCAGCTTGAGGAGAACCTCAAGAGGATCGGGTCGGTCCAGAGGGTTCTCCTGGAAGAGAGGAACCGGAAGGATCCCTCCCAGACCGTCGGAAGAACCGCAGGAGGACGGGTCGTCAACATCCTGGGCCCCTGCGAAACCGGGCAGTTCGCCGACATCCTGATCGACGGCGCCGGTCCCCACAACCTGAAAGGGCG